>ENA-UOOI01001024-UOOI01001024.1-fermentation-metagenome-genome-assembly--contig:-NODE-1024-length-31756-cov-32.418283_pt1 | contig 31756 bp, 35 predicted proteins | sample MGYA00245779_ERZ724027 | MGnify/ENA primary metagenome ERZ724027 (study PRJEB28704, sample SAMN03018318) | fermentation metagenome | biome: anthropogenic terrestrial biome; feature: soil...
TTAAACAGAGCCTAAAGTATAATGCTTATTCTTAAAATTAATGCAGATTTTATACTGAATATCTATATCATGACAGGCTTTGTGTAAAAGTCATATCCTCCCTTTTTAAGTTCAGGCTTTGAATAAGCCGTCACATATATGTCTGTTGATAATATATCCATTTCTATCATCTTGCTTAAATACTTGTTATTGTATTTTTTATAGTCCGCGACATTTGTGATTATGGGAAGGCTGCATTTTTTCTTTATCTCTGAAAGAAGATTCCGGCCTTTATCTGAAAAGCCGAGCACCCTTATATATTGCGGGCCTATGGTTTTGTAAAGTTCAATATCACTTTTGCGTATTCCAAGCAGAGAGTTTATGAGTATCCTTCTGATTCTGGACTCGGCATATCTTTTAGACTTTATGTTTGTTATAAGCTGCTCAATATCAAAACAGTCTATTGCAGCCTTTTTTATCCTGTTCTCCAATCCTTCGGAAACATCTGGAAGGGAAGATATCTCATATGTTGACATACGCCTTAAATTGCAAAGCATTGCATTTGTAAAATCCTCTAAAAAGACAGGACCCCTCCCGCCTGATAAGCAGGATTTAAGTATGTTTGCGGCAAAATGCGGCATATGCTTATCTATGGATTTATAATCTTTATCTTTTATTGCCCTTCTTAAGGCCCAAGCACTGGCAAAATCCTTATTTAGGGATTCATCGTTATATCCCGACTGAACTCTTTTAATCGTGTATGGTACTATTGTACTTTTAAGTCGCATAATCCATTTTATATACTCCAATCCAAGTATGTTGTTTGGAGACTTAAGCACTGTCTCAAGACAATTGCATCCGGAAATATCATTCGTGCACTTGCCTAAAGCCATGCCTTCATATTCGGCATATCTTCTTACTGCCCTCGCCCTTGCTGAAGCAAAAGAGATCCCTTTGCTTATTTCCTCTTTCAAGTATTCCCTGTATTTTGGAGGTTCTGCGTTTAATATGGATGCAATATGTTTCAACGAATCTATATCACCGGATTCGCTTCCAAAGCATATGCTGTCAACTATTCCGAGACTGTTTAAAATGGAAATCGAACCATATGCAAAAATTTCAGCGCTCTGAGCACAATATATAACAGGCAGTTCTATTACAAGATCGATTCCGGCTTTCAAAGCCATAAGGGTCCTCGACCATTTATCGATTACAGCCGGTTCGCCTCTTTGCATAAAATTGCCGCTCAATACACAAATTGAATATTCCGCTTGAGTTAAATCGCTTGAGGTATTAAAATGGTATAGGTGGCCATTATGAAAGGGATTATATTCTGAAATCAACCCGAGTATAGGCAAGTACATCACCTCAAAATAGTTTTAGGCAGTGCAATGATAATAAATTTTGATATAAGCGCTTTACAGTTAAAATATATAGCAGCTGCCTGATACAATTATAAAGCTTTGAATCAGATATATCAAAACTTTAGGATATGTTAAGGTATAAGGCGGAAAAATTTTTCTACAACCGAAAATTTTCTACTGTTGCAATATAACCGTGTATTTTACAGTATTTAATTTTATATATGGAGGGATTTATAATGGAACTAATGGAAAAAATATGGAGCAAAGCCAAGGCCGACAAAAAAAGAATAGTGTTGGCGGAAGGCACGGAGCCGAGAGTGATTGAAGCTGCTTCAAAGATAATGAAAGAAGGCCTTGCAGATATAATTCTACTCGGCGACGAAGCAGAAATAAAAAAACTGGCAAAGGAAAAGAATGCAGATATAGAAAGTGCTAAGATAATAAATCCTACTCTTTCAAAAAAATTCGATGAATATGCCAGCAAATTTTATGAGCTGAGGAAAAAGAAGGGCATGACACCCGAAAAAGCCAGAGAAACTTTAAAAAATGTGCTTTATTTCGGAACCATGATGGTTAAGTTTGGTGATGCCGATGGAATGGTGGCAGGCTCAATAAATACTACAGGCGATCTTTTAAGGCCTGCTTTTCAAATCATAAAAACAGCTCCTGGGATTTCCGTGGTGTCAAGCACATTTATCATGATTATCCCAAATAAGCAGTATGGAAAAGACGGAGTCATGCTTTTTGCGGATTGCGCGGTAAATCCTGATCCTGATTCGGATGAGCTTGCATCGATTGCGCTTTCAACTGCAAAAACTGCAAAAACATTGGTAGGCATGGAGCCAAACATAGCTATGCTTTCATTCTCGACAAAGGGAAGCGCCAGCCATGAGCTTGTTGATAAGGTCGTTGAGGCAACAAAGAAAGCCAAGGAATTGGCGCCTGATTTAAATATCGATGGTGAACTTCAAGCAGATGCGGCAATCGTTGAAAAGGTAGCAGCCCTAAAAGCTCCTGGAAGCACTGTGGCAGGACATGCAAATGTGTTGGTATTTCCTGACCTTCAAGCCGGAAATATAGGCTATAAGCTCGTACAAAGGTTGGGAGGCGCACAGGCTATAGGCCCTGTAAATCAGGGACTTGCAAAACCTGTAAATGATCTTTCAAGAGGATGCAGCTCTGATGATATAGTAAATGTGGTAGCGATAACTGCTGTACAAGCACAGAATTTATAATCATAAAGGAGAAAAACAGATGAAGATATTGGTGGTTAATTGTGGCAGTTCTTCTCTTAAGTATCAGCTTATCGATATGGATGGGGAGATAGTACTTGCAAAAGGGTTGGTAGAGAGAATCGGTATTAAGGGCTCTAAATTAACTCATAGGCCGGCAGGAAAAGAAAAAGTTGAAATAGATGAATTTATACCCGATCATAAAACCGGAATAAAAATGGTGCTTGATGCACTTGTCGATAAAAAACACGGCGTAATCAATTCAATGTCTGAAATATCAGCTGTTGGCCATAGGGTACTGCATGGAGGAGACAAATATACGAAATCGGTTTTAATAACGCCCGATGTTTTAAATGCTGTAAAGGTCTGTGCAGCCCTCGCACCGCTGCATAATCCCGCAAGCCTCATAGGCATAAATGCTTGCAGGGCTTTGATGCCGAACATACCTATGACGATCGTGTTTGATACGGCATTTCACCAAACTATGCCTGATTACGCTTATATGTATGCGCTTCCTTATGAATTATATGAAAAATATAACATAAGAAGGTATGGCTTTCATGGTACATCCCACAGGTATGTTTCAAATGAGGCTGCAAAGATGCTGAACAGACCGTATGACAAGTTGAAAATAATAACATGCCATCTCGGGAATGGATCAAGTGTTGCTGCAGTTTCAAACGGAAAATGTGTGGACACAAGCATGGGATTGACTCCTCTTGAAGGACTTGTCATGGGCACGAGATGCGGAGACATAGATCCGGCTATAATTCCTTATCTTGTAACCAATCTTGGAATCAGCGTTGAAGAGGTAAATAAAATCATTTATAAAAAATCCGGCTTTTTAGGGCTTTCAGGGATAAGCAGTGATTCAAGAGACCTTGAAGCGGCTGCTGAAAAGGGAAATAAGAGAGCGCTGCTTACATTGAATGTATTCTATTATGGAGTCAAAAAATACATCGGAGCATATGCCGCCGCAATGAATGGTGTTGATGTATTGGTGTTTACTGCCGGCATAGGCGAGAATTCGTCTCATGCAAGGGAATGCATATGCGAGAGAATGGATTACCTTGGAATAAAGATAGACAAAGAGAAGAATAAAATAAAAGGCAAAGCTGTTGACATAAGCTCTGCAGACTCAAAGGTAAAGGTGCTTGTTATTCCGACGAATGAAGAGCTTTTGATCGCAAGGGACACAAAGAAGATAGTTGAGAATCTTTAGAGATTCAAAGCTTATCATGCCATACAGCCTATAAACATTCATTAGCAAAATGCTGCTGCCGAAATAGCTTGACTTTTTAAGCACCAGTTTATATAATTATTCTGTCGTGTATTTGAGGTGAGCCAATGAAAATCAATGTCTCAAACGTTTTGCGGAATTTAGATTCAAGGGCAGAAGCGTCAGGTGAGGTTTTGGTTTCTCATATAGATTACATGGGAGAGGATATACGCGTAAACAAACCCATAAAAGTGAGCGCAGTTGCAGTGAATAACGGCAGGGACATATCGCTTACGGGGAAGATAAAAGCAGATCTTACGCTCAAGTGCTCAAGATGTTTAAAAGATTTTGAATATGTGCTTGAGACTGAGTTTGAGGAGAAGCTTTCAAAAGAGTCCGGAAATGATGATGCGATTCACTTTGAAGGTGAAATTGTAGACCTTACCGATATAGTGTTGAATAACATATTGCTGTCCTTACCGATGAAACCGGTGTGCAGAGAAGATTGCAAGGGCCTTTGCCCTAAGTGTGGCAGTGATATGAACATTGATAAATGCAGATGCGCAGAAAAAGACATAGACCCGAGATTTTCTGTTTTAAAAGACCTTTTTAAAGGCGACTAAGGAGGTGTAATGATGGGTAATCCTGCAAGAAGATTTTCAAAAGCAAGAACAGCGAGAAGAAAAGCTAACTGGAAGCTTGATTTACCAGGTATAGTTGAATGCCCGCAGTGTCATGAGCCGATGCTTTTCCATAGGGTATGTAAAAACTGTGGTTATTATAGGGGTAAATCCGTAGTGGATGTAGACAATAAATAACTTTATGCTTTTATAATAAATCTTTTAAGCCTTTATTTTTTTTGAAAAGTGGCCATGCTGAATGTGGCCGCTTTTATTTTTGGGCTATAATAAAATATGATATTAATTTTTGAGTAATCCGAGTGAACAGGATGATCAAAAATCAAAATTTATGTTAAACAGGACTTTATTTTTTAATCATATATTATTAAGGAGGTGCGGTCCATGAAAATTATTGTGGATGCTATGGGCGGAGATAATGCTCCTTACGCGATCGTCAAAGGATGTGTGGATGCTGTAAACCAGTATGGATTAGATGTTTTGCTGACAGGGGATTATGATGCTGTTAAGGAGGAACTGGGAAAGTATACTTACCCGAAAGACAGTATACAAATAGAGCGTACAACCGAAGTGATATCCAATAATGAACATCCGGTTATGGCTGTCAGAAGGAAGAAGGATTCTTCACTGGTGGTCGGGTTGAAGCTTCTAAAAGAGGGATTGGGTGATGCCTTTATCTCAGCAGGAAGCACCGGAGCTTTGCTGACCGGAGCTACCCTTATAACGGGAAGGATAAAGGGAATAAACCGGCCTGCGCTAGCTCCCCTTCTGCCTGGGAAAAACGGAGCCTTCATGATAATAGATGTGGGAGCGAATGTCGATTGCAAACCCATAAACCTGCTGCAATTTGCATTGATGGGAAGCATTTATTTTAAAAGTGTCATGAATGTTGACAATCCTAAAATAGGTCTGGTCAACAATGGTGCTGAGGAGGAAAAGGGCAACGAACTTACAAAAGCCGCCCATGCTTTACTTAAAAAAGAAAAAGGTATAAACTTTGTGGGAAACATTGAACCAAGGTATATAACCGAAGGTGACATCCAGGTTGTCGTGTGCGACGGGTTTGTCGGAAACGCCATGCTTAAAACATTTGAGGGCTCGGCATCGCTTATATTTGGTTCATTAAAGGAGGAACTTACATCTTCGGCTGTTTCAAAACTTGGGGCGCTCATCTTAAAGCCGTCGTTTTCAAGGCTCAAAAAGAAATTCGATTATACTGAATATGGGGGAGCCCCGTTTTTAGGCGTGAATGGAGGAGTAATAAAAGCGCATGGAAGCTCAAATGACAAAGCCATAAAGAATGCTGTAAGACAGGCAAAGCTGTTTTTAGAAAACAAAGTGGTTGAAAAGATAAAAGACAGCGCGAAATCTTATGATGATACAGCTGAGGGGCCGTCCGATAAAATAAAAAAATGAATATGTGGATAAAATACCTTTGAAATGTTCCAAAAAACCATAAGATGCAGCAGATTGCATTGCATTTTTATGCAGCAGTAATAAAGGCTTGACAACAAGACAAGTAATAAATATTGACGGCATGATGGTTATGTAATATTATCATTATATAAAAAATCTTCCATGATAGGGAAATAGTGAAGGGAGGTGAATTTGATGATATTTGATAAAGTAAAAGAGATAATTGTTGAACAACTGGGAGTTGACCCTGATGATGTTACTTTGGAATCATCATTTATCGATGACCTAGGCGCTGATTCCCTTGATATAGTTGAATTAATAATGGCTCTTGAAGAAGAGTTTGATATTGAAATACCTGATGAAGAGGCGGAAAAATTCCCCACTGTCGGAGATGTAGTTAACTATATTAAAGAACATACTGATAAAGAATAATCTGCAAAGTCCCGAAAAATTTCGGGGCTTTGAGCTATAAGCTGTATAGTTTTTCAAGGAGAGATTACATGAATAAAATTTCTAAAAAAAGAAAAGAACTGCTTTTGGAACTTGAACAAAAGCTGGGCTACACTTTTTCAAAGTTATATCTGCTTGACAGGGCCCTAACTCACAGTTCATATGCAAACCAGGAAGGGCTTTCATATGTAGAACATAATGAAAGGCTTGAGTTTCTGGGTGATTCCGTGCTTAGCATCGTGATAAGTGAGCATATATTCAAAAAATACAAAACCAAACCTGAAGGCAAACTTACAAGGATACGCGCCGGGATTGTGTGTGAGTCGTCACTTTATGAGTGCGCCAAAGGCATAGATCTTGGAAAATATATGCTTATTGGAAAAGGTGAAGAGATGACGGGCGGGAGGACGAGGGTCTCGATACTCGCAGATGCGTTTGAAGCTGTCATTGCTGCCATATATATCGACGGAGGGCTTGATAAAGTTAGGGATTTTGTTATCAGGAGCCTGTCAAAGTCAATCAAAGGTGCTGTAAAAGATAGGCTCATGAACGACTATAAGACAGAGCTCCAGGAGATAGTGCAAAGAGAACAGGGCTCGATCATAGAATATAAAGTCACAGGTGAAGACGGGCCTGATCACGATAAAGTTTTCTATGTGGCGGTTGACGTAAACGGCAGGACCGTGGGCAATGGCCATGGAAAAAGCAAGAAGGAAGCCGAACAGGAAGCTGCAAAGTCTGCCATATCTCTTATGAGTGAAAAAAAATGAAAAATCATTATATAATACCTATTTTTGTACCGCATAAGGGCTGTCCGCACAGCTGCGTATTCTGCAATCAAAAGGAAATAACAGGACAGATGGATGATGTTGACGACGTATTTGTTGAAAGAGAAATAGCAAAGTATCTAAATACCATACCTAAGAGTGCAAGCACAATAGAGCTCTCGTTTTTTGGAGGAAGTTTTACAGGAATTCCGATCGATGAGATGATAAGCCTTTTAAAACCGGCTAAAAGAGCCTTGGATGAAGGCAAGATAGATGCAATAAGGTTGTCTACAAGGCCTGATTATATAGATGATTTTATATTGCAAACCCTCAAAAAATATGGTGCATCTATAATAGAGCTCGGAGTGCAATCAATGGATGAGGAAGTGCTGTCTAAGTCAAGGAGAGGGCATAGCGTTGAGGATGTATATAGGGCATCTTCTTTGATAAAGGAGTATGGATTTAGATTGGGGCTTCAGATGATGGTCGGTCTTCCAGGAGACGATTTTAAGAAGGACATCCATACGGCTGATGAGTTTATTAAAATAAATCCTGAAATGGTCAGGATTTATCCATCGCTGGTTATAAAAAATACTATGATGGAGCAAATGTATAAGAAAGGTGAGTACAAGCCACTTTCTGTTGACGAAGCAGTAGAAATATGCACTAGTTTGTATTTGAAATTTGTAGCAAATGATATAAACGTAATAAGAATGGGGCTTCAGCCAACCGAAAACATAAACCTCGGCAAGGACGTGATATCAGGTCCTTTTCATCCTTCTTTCAGGGAACTTGTTGAATCAGTGTTGATGAATGATATGATATTGTATTCATACAAAAAATTAGGCAGCGCCAGCATGGATATATTCATAAATCCAAAATCGATTTCAAAACTTTATGCCGACAAAAAAAGATATTTCAATGAAATGTTGAATATGATTGAAAGACCCAAAGTGAAAGTCAAGGCTGAGGAAGGCATGCCGTATGATACAATCACTATTCATACCGACGACGGAAGTCTAAATATGTCAATAAAAGATTACTCCAACATAGTCTGTAAAAAGAGGAATTTTTAACCATAGGGCGAATATAGTATATTATACTGCTTACCGTTTATTCAGATGTCTATGTGGGAGGTATACTGTATGGACGTTTTAAAAGTATCAGCACAGTCACAACCGAAATCTGTCGCAGGTGCTCTTGCCGCTGTTTTAAGAGAAAAATCGATAGCCGAACTCCAGGCCGTAGGCGCAGGAGCAGTCAATCAGGCTGTTAAAGCGATCGCTATTACGAGGGGGTTTGTTGCGCCGAACGGAATCGATCTTGTAGTAGTGCCGGCATTTGCAGAGATCAGTATTGATGGAGAAGAGAGGACGGCAATCAAATTCATAGTTGAACCAAGGTGATTGATCATCTATTAAAAGGATGATGTGCCAGTTGTAATAGCTTGCTTCAGGCATAATTAAATAGTATGTTATATGCGCTTTTCAATTAAGGAGCATGTGTTTGTAAAGAGCCTACCGCTTGGCAGGCTTTTTTAATTGGCAGGCAATCAAATTTATCATGGCTGTTTGACAATATATGGCCTTAAATTTAAAATATTACTATATGTATCGGCTTTTAAATAGAGTGAAAGATACGGTTTTATATGGAGGAATTGCTATGAGTATGAAACGCAAGCATAAAGAGCTTATTATAAAGATAATCATAATAATTATTTTGATAGTTTTTATTGTACCGTTAATCGGTTTAAACATGTTTTTACAAAAATGATTAAGGGGTGCTGAATTTGTATCTTAAAAGAGTGGAGGCAAAGGGATTTAAATCATTTGCAGACAAGATTGAAATGGAATTCAATAAAGGCATTACCGCAGTGGTAGGACCCAACGGCAGCGGCAAAAGCAATATTTCAGATGCTGTAAGATGGGTTTTAGGTGAGCAGAGCGCAAAGAATCTCAGGGGTTTGAAGATGGAGGACATCATATTTTCAGGGACCAATACCAGAAAGCCTCTCGGATTTGCCGAAGTTTCTATTACGATCGACAACTCCGACAATATGCTGCCTGTGGAATATACTGAAATAACGGTTACCAGAAGGATGTATCGTTCAGGTGAGAGTGAATATTATATCAACGGCACCAGCTGCAGGCTCAAGGATATAAATGAACTCTTTATGGATACAGGTGTAGGCAAAGATGGATACTCTATAATAGGCCAGGGCAGGGTGGATGAAATAATAAATAAAAGGCCTGAAGAAAGACGTGAGATATTTGAAGAAGCTGCAGGCATTGTAAAATATAAGACAAGAAAGCTTGAGTCTGAAAAAAAATTGGAATCCACTGAACAGAATATATTAAGGATAGAAGATATAATAAGAGAACTTGAGGACCAATTAAATCCTTTATATGAGCAATCCGAAAAAGCAAAAAAATATCTGAATATGAGAGAAAGGCTTAAAGTGCTTGAGCTCAACATATTCATGAGGAATATAGAAAAACTCAGAAAGGAAGATAAGGATTCTTCTGAAAATATTTCGGAACTTGAAGATGAACTTCTTGATACCAACCGCAAGAATGCAAGGCTGGAGAGCGACCATTCAGAGCTCAAGGAAAAAATTGAAAAAGAGTCAGAACTCATTGAAAAGATCCAAAATGATTTGCATACGGCTGACAATGATTTAGAAAGGCTCCAAGGTGAAAACAATGTATTAAATGAAAAGGTATCCAACATAGATACGAATATGTCAAGGTTTGACGAGGAAATAGCCGGCCAGAGGGAAAGAATAAATAAACTGATGACAGCTGTTAAAGCTGATGAGGATAAGCTTTTAGAATACAATACCAGTTTGGATGATAATGTTAAACAGCTCAATCTTAAAACCGGTTCACTGGATGATGTCAAAAAAAGCATCGGTGAAAAGGAAAAGTACATAGATGACATGGAATCTCAAATAATTGAAACAATGAACAGCATTTCTGAAAAGAAGAGTTCAATAAACAGCCTGAATGCATTCATAAATAATGCCGATAAAAGAAAAAGCCAGATAGTACATGAAAAGTCTGAAAATGAAAAGAAAAAGGAAGAACTTGAAGCCAGACTCGTTGAAATTGAAAATCAAATAAAACATGATACAAAAGAATATCAATTCTTAAAGGACAACATCAAATCGCTGGATAAGGAAGTCATTGATGAGTCCAATGCCAAGAGAGCCCTGCAAAAAGATATATTTGAGTTGAACGGCAAAATACAATCCAGCGAGGCAAGGCACAGGGCTTTAAGCGAAATGGAAGCCGAATTTGAAGGATACAACAGAAGCGTGCGGGAGATAATGAAGCTTAAGGCAAGAAGGCCTGTTTTTGGTATATGCGGGGTCGTTGCGGATATAATAAAGGTACCTAAGGAATATGAAACAGCCATTGAGGTTGCACTAGGCCCTGCACTTCAGGATATTGTGACTGAAGATGAATATGCTGCCAAGAACTCTATATCATATCTTAAGGAAAACAAATTCGGACGTGCCACATTTTTGCCTCTGACCACCATTCGAGGCCGCAGCCGGATTCGTGATGAACAGGCCATTAAGCTTAAGAAAGGATTCATAGGCTTTGCAAATGAAGTTGTAGAATATGATAGGAAATATATAAATATAATATCGAGCCTTTTGGGAAGAGTCATTGTTGCAGATAATATAGACGACGGCATGATTATAGCTAAATCCATAAATTACTCGATCAGGATAGTGACATTGGAAGGCGATGTCATAAATGCCGGCGGATCGTTCACAGGGGGAAGCCTCGGGCATAAGGCTTCGGCTTTTTTGGGCAGAAAAAGAGAAATCAAAGAATTGGAAAAAGATATTGAGAGGTTCAAAGCTTCCCTTTCAAAGTTGAATGAAAGGCTATCGCTTATAAATAACAAGATAGCTTCGATAGAGAGCAATTTGAAGCAGTCGGATCAGAAAAAACAGGCCCTTGAGACTAAAATATCGGTATCGAAAAATAATTATACAATGTTGAAAGCACAGTCTTCTAAACTGGATGAAGATCTTAAAAATATTGAGATCGAATCAAATGAACTCGATTCCGAAAAAGATGAGATGGTATCCAAGCTTGAACAGGAATCAAAGAAGCTTCATGAGCTTGAAACCAAGAACAATGATATATCGGCAAATGTGCAGTCCGAACAATCCAAAATGAAGGACATACTAAGTGCAAAAGAGAGTATTTCATCAGAGATCACATCCATAAAAATAAAGGTCGCTGAAATAAAGCAGAACGTTATTTCGATAGAAAACAGGATATCTGATTCTAAGGCTGAAATTGAAAAATGCAATAATCTGATTTCAATTAAAAACGATATGAAAGTCAAGTGTGAAAAGGAAAAGGAAGATGTGTCGTCTGAAATAAAAAAGATAAAATTGTCTGAAGGCTCGATAATTAAGAAAAGTGAGTCATTGAACAAAGAGCTTGAGGCCATGTATAAAGAGAAGCAGAATAATGCCTTGTTAATCGACGATATGGAAAAGAATATGAAAGAGTACGGCAAATCTGCAGCAATACTTCAGTCGCAGATACATAAATTGGAGATACAGAATGCAAAGTTGAAAATGGAAATGGAAAATCTTCAGAATAAAATATGGGAGGATTATGAGATAAGCTATGCAGCTGCTCAGGAATATAAGATAGAGATTGAAAGCATCGGCAAGGTCACAAGTGAGGTAAGCGGGATAAAGGAATCCATAAGAAAGCTCGGCAGTGTCAATGTAGGCGCGATAGATGAATATAAGAGGGTTAAAGAAAGATATGAGTTTTTGAAAAAGCAGGACCATGATCTTAAAGACGCCGAGGATTCCCTGAAAAAAGTCATTGCCGAAATCACTGAAAAGATGAAAGTACAGTTTGCAAAGAATTTTGCAGTGATAAATGATAATTTCAACCAAGTGTTTACCGAATTATTTGGAGGCGGAAGGGCCAAACTGATACTCGTAGACAGCGATAATGTGCTTGAAAGCGGCGTGGATATCGTGGCCGAACCCCCGGGCAAAAAGCTTCAAAGCCTCACATTGCTTTCAGGCGGCGAAAAGGCGCTTACGGCAATTGCGCTTCTTTTTGCAATACTTAAAATGAAGCCTTCTCCATTCTGCATACTCGATGAAATCGAAAGCGCACTTGATGACATAAATGTAGCGAGGTTTGCTAACTTCTTAAAGAAATTATCTGACAGCACGCAGTTTATAGTTGTAACTCATAGAAAAGGGACCATGGAGATTGCAGATATATTATACGGGGTTACAATGGAGGAAAAAGGGGTATCCAAATTGGTTTCAGTAAAATTGATGGAGAAAGCAAGCTAGAGGAGTGATACTTTTGAGCAAAGAAAAAAAATTTTTTTCAAAATTACTGTCAGGACTCTCAAAGACGCGATATACGGTAACGTCGAGAGTGGAGGAGCTTTTAAAATTAAGCGGCAGCATAAATGATGAGCTTTATGACGAACTTGAAGAAATATTGATAACATCTGATTTGGGAGTAAAATCTACAACTGAAATAATCGATAAATTGAAATCAAAAGTAAAAGAGGAGAAGATAAATAATCCATCAGAGGTCAAAGATGTATTGAAAGGCATAATATGCGATATACTTGAGGAAAGCGAAAATAAACCTTATGTAAAGTTTCCTATGATAATCCTGGTTGTCGGAGTAAATGGCGTAGGAAAGACCACCACAATAGGAAAGCTGGCCTCAAAATTCAAAAACGAGGGTAAAAAAGTGCTTCTTGCTGCAGGCGACACTTTCAGGGCTGCGGCGATAGATCAGCTCTCTATATGGGGAAATGATATAGGAGTGGATGTGATAAAGCAGCATGAGGGTTCCGATCCTGCGGCAGTTATATATGATGCTATGCAGGCTGCAAAATCCAGAAAGGTGGATGTACTCATATGCGACACCGCGGGGAGGCTCCACAATAAAAAGAATCTCATGGATGAACTTAAAAAGATAAACAGGATAATTGAGAGAGAATATCCTGATAGCTTTAAAGAGACATTGCTGGTTTTGGATGCTGCAACCGGACAGAATGCTGTAAATCAGGCCAGGGAATTTAAGGAAGCTTGCGATATAACCGGAATAGTTCTTACAAAGTTGGATGGTACTGCAAAGGGAGGTATAGTTGTCGCCATAAAGGAAGAACTTGGCATGCCTATAAAATATATAGGCGTTGGCGAGGGGATAGACGATTTGCAGGAATTCGATCCATCATCATTTGTGGAAGCACTTTTCGGTGATGTTAAGTAAAAATACTTGACAGTGTGGCGCCAATCTGGTAACATTTTAATGTTCAATCGATATTGGTCGGGGATTAATTATGGTAGATAAAATACTTGAAATAAGTTTGCTCTATGATTTTTATGGCTCTCTGCTTACAAACAAGCAAAAAGATGTAATCGAGCTGTATTATGGCGATGATTTATCTTTAGGAGAGATATCCGAAACTATAGATATTTCAAGACAGGGAGTATATGATCTTATAAAGAGAAGCGAAAAACAGCTTTATTATTATGAAGATAAGCTTAAGCTTGTTGAAAGATTCATGGAGCAGAAAAAGAAAATAAAAAAAGCATATGAACTTTTAGACAGTTTGGGCAAGAGCGATAAAATAGACAGTATCAAAGAATTGCTAAGTGAAGTGTTGTAAGTCTGAAAAGAGTGGCCGCTAACACTTAATTGGGGACGCTCTTTTGCGGAATAAGGAATGGAGACATTCTTCAACCCCAGAGCTCGGCTCAAGAGAGAAGAGTGTCCCCTAACATCTAAAAAAACGTTCCCAAACATCTAAGGAGGTTGGATAATGGCTTTTGAAAGTCTGACCAACAAACTTCAGGAAACATTTAAAAAATTAAAAGGCAAAGGAAAGCTTAACGAAAAAGACGTAAAAAGCGCAATGAGAGAAGTAAAGCTGGCGCTGCTGGAAGCCGACGTAAACTATAAGGTGGTAAAGGAGTTTGTAAGCAAAGTAAGCGAAAGGGCCATAGGCTCTGAAGTCATGGAAAGCTTGACCCCGGGACAGCAGGTCATAAAGATAGTCAATGAAGAGCTTGTATCGCTCATGGGAAATGATGAGAGCGGCATCAACTTTTCCAAAACGCCGCCTACAAAGATATTATTGGTTGGGCTGCAGGGCGCCGGAAAAACCACGATGGCGGGCAAACTTGGACAGTATCTATCCAAACAGGGGAAGAAGCCGCTTTTGGCTGCATGTGATGTATACAGGCCGGCTGCAATAAAACAGCTTCAGGTAGTGGCTTCCCAATTAAAACTGCCTTCATTCACAATGGGCGATAAAAATGATCCTGTGGATATAGCAAGAGCATCAGTGAGCTATGCCGTTAAAAATAATAATGATGTGGTCATAATCGATACTGCAGGAAGGCTTCAGATAGATCAGGACATGATGAATGAGATTGTAAACATAAAGGATGCTGTAGAGCCTGAAGAGATACTTTTAGTCGTTGACTCAATGACAGGTCAGGATGCAGTCAATGTGGCCGAAGCCTTCAATGAAAAGCTTGATATAACAGGTGTCATATTGACTAAACTTGACGGTGATAGCAGAGGCGGAGCTGCGCTTTCGGTAAGATCTGTAACCGGGAAACCTATAAAATTTGCAGGAGTCGGCGAAAAACTTACTGACATAGAAGTTTTTCACCCCGATAGGATGGCTTCAAGGATACTTGGAATGGGTGATGTTCTAAGCTTGATTGAAAAAGCCCAGGAAACAATCGATGAGAAAAAGGCATTGGAACTTTCTAAAAAGATGATAAAACAGGAATTCACATTCGATGATTTCCTGGATCAGATGAATCAAGTTAAAAAGATGGGCTCTTTGAATGATTTGATGGCAATGATTCCTGGAATAGACAAGTCAATGTTAAAAGATGTAAAGATCGATGACAAGGAAATAGCTCATATAGAGGCAATCATCAAATCTATGACAAAAGAAGAAAGAAAAAATCCTTTGCTTCTTAAAAACGGAAGCAGGAAAAAGAGGATCGCACTTGGAAGCGGCACAAAGATACAGGAAGTAAACAAGGTGATAAAGCAGTTTGAAGAAGGACAGAAGATGATGAAGCAGTTTTCAGGGATGATGAAGAAACCAGGAAAAGGGAAACTCAAACTTCCTTTTTCATGGAAATAAATGAGATGGATTCTCGTGAAACTTTGTGCGGCGGAAAACCTAACTTGCAAAGGTCAAGGGAGAATCAACAGCACAATCGAATTCTCGTGGTAACAAAAGAAGGAGGTGAATTACATGTCAGTAAAAATAAGGCTTAAAAGGATGGGAGCCAAGAAGGCGCCGTTCTATAGGGTGGTTGTTGCAGATTCAAGATCTCCAAGGGATGGAAGGTTCATTGAGGAAATAGGTTATTATAATCCCATAACAGAACCTACAACAATAAAAATCGATGAAGAGAAAGCAAAGAAATGGTTAAAAACAGGAGCTCAACCTTCCGATACAGTAAAAAGGTTATTTGAAAAAGCCGGAGTTATTGCTAAAGCAGAAGGCGAAAGCAAATAATGCTTGAACTGGGGGTGTAAATAATGAAAGAGTTGGTGGAAATAATAGCAAAAGCTCTTGTCGACGACCCAGACAGTGTTCAGGTAAATGAAATAACAGGAGAACAATCTGTTATATTAGAATTAAAGGTTGCCCCTGAAGATATGGGAAAAGTTATAGGAAAGCAGGGAAGGATTGCAAAGGCAATCAGGGCTGTCGTAAAAGCTGCTGCAGCAAAGGAAAATAAAAGGGTTGTGGTTGAAATAATATAGAGGAAAGTGTATGCTTTTCCTCATGCCTTGATTTTGTGATTAAAGATAAGTTAATTGGGGGGCACATCTCCCATCTCATTTTTTGATTTGTGATGGAGTGTGTCCTTTTAATTTGAGAGGTGGATTATGGTCTGCGATTATTTAAGGATAGGAAAGATAATAAATACCCGGGGCATAAAAGGCGAGTTTAAGGTATTGCCTCTGACAGATGACATATCGAGGTTTGATGACCTAAAATATGTATTGATAGATGATGATATGCTCATGAAGGCCGATGTGGAGTATGTCGGGTACTATAAGGGACTGGTATTTTTAAAGCTGAAGGGTATAGACGACATAAATGATGCTGAAAAATATAAGGGCATGTATCTGCTTGTGGCACGCAAGGATGCTATAAAACTTCCTGAAGGCCGTTACTTTATATGCGACATAATAGGGCTTGAAGTATATGATATAAAGCTCGGCTTTTTGGGGACCATAACAGATGTGATAACAACAGGAAGCAATGACGTATATGACGTAAAAAATAAAGATAAGGAAATACTCGTGCCGGCGCTTAAAACCGTGGTCAAGAAAATAAATATCGAGCAGGGAAAAGTTGTTGTTGAACTGCCGGAGGGACTCATATAATGGAAATCGATATTTTGACATTGTTTCCTGAAATGTTTGCCCCGCTTGATTACAGCATAATAAAAAGGGCCAGGGATAAGGGCATTGTTTCGATAAACATATATAATATAAGGGATTTTACAAAAGATAAGCATAGGAAAGTGGATGATTACCCTTATGGCGGAGGATCAGGCATGGTTATGGCTGCAGACCCCATATACAGTGCATTAGAGAGTGTGATCAAAAATGGAGAAGAAAATCCATATGTAGTGCTCATGGGACCGGAAGGCCGGGTATTTAACCAGCATATCGCAAAGGAGCTTTCAAAAAAGGCCAGGCTAATACTGATATGCGGACACTATGAGGGCGTGGATGAAAGAATAAAACCGGCCGTAAGCGACGAGATATCTATAGGCGATTATGTGCTTACCGGAGGCGAGCTCGCCTCCATGGTTGTGACGGATGCAGTATGCAGGATGATTCCGGGAGTGCTGTCTTCGAGCCAAAGTTTCGAAGAGGAATCATTCTATGACGGGCTTTTGGAATATCCTCAATATACGCGGCCGGAAATATATAGGGGCATGAAGGTGCCTGAGATACTTTTAAGCGGGTACCATGAGAAGATACGGCTGTGGAGAAGATACCAGTCATTGAAACGCACTTTAAGCAAAAGGCCTGAACTGGTCGACATGAAAAAACTATCAAAAGAGGATAAGAAGCTCATAGATAAGATAAAATCCGGAGATGAAAACATTTAATTATTGCATAATGATATTTGATATGCTATAATGACAAAGTGTTATTACGGGCGGTCCTCTGACGGCATGATCGTGCATGAACGTCTACGATGGAAGGAGGGAAATTTCATGGATATATTGAAAGAAATCGAAGCTGAACAGATGAAGCAAAATGTACCCGCTTTTCGTGTGGGTGATACGGTAAAAGTATCGTTGAAGGTAAAAGAAGGAAATAGAGAAAGGACCCAGGTATTCGAGGGTACCGTCATAAAAAGGCAGAATGGCAGTGTTAGGGAAACATTTACAGTAAGAAGGATTTCTTATGGAGTAGGTGTTGAAAAGACTTTTCCTTTACATTCTCCTGTTGTTGAGAACATAGAGGTTGTAAGAAAAGGCAAGGTAAGAAGGGCAAAGCTCTACTATCTGAGAGAGAGAGTAGGAAAGGCTGCCAAGGTTAAGGAAAAAGTTTTGAAATAGGCGATAAAGGGACTGTTTAAACAGTCTCTTTTTTGATGTATATTTTAAATAGTAAAGATGATATGAAACAATAATATTTTATTGATAGGGTGATATTATGGACATACATTGGTACCCGGGCCATATGGTCAAAGCCAAAAAAGATATTGAAAATTCTCTTAAACTTGTGGATATAGTGATTGAGCTCCTTGACGCTAGGATACCGAGGAGCAGCAGAAATCCGGATATAGACGATATGTGCCGGAATAAATATAGAATCATAGCACTTAACAAGAGCGACCTTTCCGATAAAGATGCAAACGCTGCATGGAATAAATACTTTACCGATAAAGGCCTTATATGCATCCAAATCGATTCGCTATCCGGAAAGGGCGTAAGAAACATCGTAAAGTCAATGAACAATCTTTTTAAAGACAGGGATAAAAAGTTAAAAGACAAGGGCATAGTATCAAAGCCTATAAGGGCGCTTGTAGTTGGAATACCGAATGTTGGGAAATCTTCGCTTATAAACAGGCTTTCAGGAAGGACAAGTGCCAAAACCGGGAATAAACCCGGAGTCACTATGGGCAAGCAATGGATAAAGATAGGAGGCAGTCTTGAACTTTTGGATACTCCGGGAATACTTTATCCTAAGTTTGAAAATGATGAAGCCGGATTGAACCTTGCATTTACCGGTGCCATAAAAGACGAAGTCATAAACAGGGAAGAGCTTGCAGTAAAGCTCATCAAACGTTTGAAGGAAGTCTCTCCAGGAAGTCTTGTCAGCAGATATAAGATAAAAGATATTGAAAGCGAACCTCTTGATATATTGAATCAGATTGGAGATAGAAGGGGCTGTATTATACGTGGAGGAAATATTGATATAGAAAAGGCTTCGAATATATTGATAGATGAATTCAGGTCTGGAAAGCTTGGAGCGATATCGCTTGAAAGGCCATAGGGGGATATTATGGACTATTTAAATATGCCGGTTGATGAAGTTAAAAAAATCGTGCTTGGCATGGACCTAAACAACAAGAAAAAGGCAATAGATGACCTCGAATGCGACAGCAGGAGAGGAATCATAAATCTAGTCAAGAGGTTAAGAAAGGAAATTGAGGACCATAATATTGAAATAGAAAGGATATTAAAGCTAAAGGAATATGAATATAAATATTTTAAAAAGGGTGCAAAATACATAGCAGGTATAGATGAGGTGGGCAGAGGCCCTCTAGCCGGTCCTGTATATGCATCAGCTGTGATATTCGATATGGATTGCATAATAGAAGGCATAAACGATTCCAAAAAATTGAGCCCTCAAAAGCGGAAAGAGCTGTACAAGGAGATTAAAGCAAAAGCATTGTGCTATGCTACAGGGTGGTGCGATGAAAAGACTATAGACCGCATAAACATATTGAATGCTACATATGAAGCTATGAGGCAGGCAATAGGAAAATTAAGCATAAAACCCCAGGTCATACTTGTGGATGCGATCAGGATCCCTAAAATAAATATATTCCAGGTCCCAATAGTAAAGGGAGATGCTCTTTCTTTCTCAATAGGTGCTGCTTCCATAGTTGCAAAAGTCGAGAGGGATGAATTTATGGATGAACTTCACAAACGATATCCTGTATATAATTTTGCATCAAATAAGGGATATGGCACAAAAGAACATATAGAAGCCATAAAAAATTACGGGCCATGCCCAGTACATAGGAAGTCTTTCATACGCAATATAGTTTAGAACATGGCACCAAAAGGAGGATTTATGTATTCCAGCAGGCGCAAAGGCGATATAGGCGAGCAGGCTGCTTTTGATTATCTCATAAATAGCGGATATATCATACTTGATAGGAATTTCAGGACAAAGTATGGCGAGATAGACATAATCGGCAAGGATAACGGCTATATTGCATTTGTAGAAGTAAAATCACGGCATGATTTTAAAATGGGTTTTCCATGTGAAGCTGTAAACAAAAGCAAGCAGCAAAGAATTGCCCGAATGGCCCTGCTTTATATAATGAAGAAAAAGCTTTATAATTATGATTTCAGGTTCGATGTGGTAGAAATCGTGATGAAAGATGATGAAGTAAAGTATTTAAGGCTTATAAAGGATGCATTTCAAATGGATACGATGATTTAGAGCAGCTAGTTCAGCTTATTATGTTTAAACCGGTTCTAAACGGTCATAATCTTACCAGGGGGTATGGTTATGATTGGTAAAATATATACCTGTGCAGTTATAGGCATAAACGGAATAATAATAGAGGTTGAGATAGATATATCAAACGGACTTCCGGGATTTACGATCGTGGGGCTTCCTGATGCTGCAATCAGAGAATCCAAGGAAAGAGTAAGAACATCGATTAAAAATTCAGGATACGAGTATCCTTTAAAGAGGGTCACCGTGAATCTGGCGCCTGCGGATATCAAAAAGGAAGGTCCATGCTATGATCTTCCCATTGCAATAGGTCTACTTTATGCGAGCGGCCAAATAGACTGTATTGAAATAGATGAATATCTGTTTTTAGGCGAACTTTCATTGGACGGGAAGGTCAAGCCGGTAAATGGAGTACTGTGTATGGTATCGGATGCAGCCAAAAAAGGCTTTAAAAAAGCGATAGTGCCATTCAAAAATGCTACTGAAGCCGCAATAATAAGGGATATTGAAATCTATCCGGTTTCGACGCTTAAGGAGACTGTCGAGATGCTTGAAGGGATATCATCGGTTGAGCCATACAGTATAAGTGAAGACAGGATAATGAGGCTTTCCGGAAGCTGTGAAGATTTCTGCGATATAAAAGGCCAGGAAAGCGCCAAAAGGGCTTTGGAGATTGCCGCGGCCGGCGGCCATAACGTGCTCATGATTGGACCTCCTGGTTCCGGCAAGACCATGCTTGCAAGAAGGCTTCCAGGTATACTTCCTGATATGACATTTGATGAGGCTGTAGAGGTTACAAAGATATACAGCATAACCGGGGACCTTGGCTCTGGCAGTGGATTGATTTCAAGCCGGCCTTTCAGGTCCCCGCATCATACGATTTCCGCAATTTCGCTTGTGGGAGGAGGAAGGGTGCCTCGGCCCGGCGAGATATCGCTGGCACATTATGGGGTGCTTTTTTTAGATGAGCTTCCTGAATTCCAGAGGGATGCTCTCGAAGTTTTAAGGCAGCCCATGGAGGACGGCAGGGTAAGTATATCAAGGGTGAGCGCTGCATTGACTTTCCCTTCGGTATTTATGCTGATAGCGTCGATGAACCCTTGCCCCTGCGGATTTTTTAATGATCCTGTAAAAGAGTGCACATGCACTCCCACTGCAATCAAAAAATATCTGAGCAAGATATCCGGGCCCCTTTTAGACAGGATAGATATCCATATAGAGGTGTCGCCGGTAAAATACAGCGAACTTGAGGATGATGGCAGCACAGAGCGCTCTTCCACAATAAAAGGCAGGGTGAATAGGGCAAGGGGCGTGCAGCTTGAAAGGTATAAAAATGAGGATATTTTCTGCAATGCGCAGCTTAAGGCGTCAATGATCAAAAAATATTGCAAAGTAGGAAACGATGGCAAGAGAATATTGCGAAAAGCTTTTGAAAGCCTTGGCCTTAGCGCCAGGGCATATAATAAAGTATTGAAGATTGCAAGAACGATAGCTGATCTGGAAGGCCGCAATGAAATAAGCCGTGATGATATAGGCGAAGCCGTGCAATACAGAAGCATGGACAGGAAGTATTGGGAAAGGTGATATCATAGTTTAAAATTCAAAAGTTTTTTTCATGATCGTTGACAGTTAAAGATGTCAGGTATATACTCAAAGAGTAAGGAGATTAGCATATGCTAACTCCTAATTAAAAGGCTATATGTTAGCCGAAGCTAACTATAAAGGAGGACTATATATGGCAACCGAAAATGCAGCAGCCATCAGCAGAACAAATATTAAATCCCGCAATCCGCAGACTATAATATCTCAACATGCCATACCTCTTAGCATGGTAGATGCCGGCAGGAAAGTGAGTATCAAATCGATAGGCGGCAGGGATAAAACACGGAGCTTCCTATGCAATCTTGGTTTTGTTGAAGGGGCAGAAGTCTCAGTTATATCCGAATTGGAAGGAAACGTGATCGTAGCCATCAAGGGTACGAGGATGGCTATCAGCAAATCCATGGCAAACCGTGTGATGACGTTATAATTTTATTAAAGGAGGGTTTCATGTGAAAACATTGAAAGAAGTCAAATGTGGTGAGACGGTATCAGTTGCGAAATTAAACGGCTCCGGTGCACTCAAACGCCGCATCATGGATATGGGAATCACAAGAGGCACCAAGATTTTTGTCCGTAAAGTTGCTCCCCTCGGTGATCCTGTTGAAATCACTGTGCGCGGTTATGAACTTTCCATACGCAAAAACGAAGCTGAAAAAATCGAAGTAGTTTAAAAGATTTATTTTTTATAATGCCGAGTTAGCCATGGCTAACTTATGTAAAGGAGGAATTCATAATGAGTATCAAAATTGCTCTTGCAGGCAACCCGAACTGCGGCAAGACGACAATGTTCAATGATTTAACCGGAAGCAGCCAGTATGTCGGCAACTGGCCCGGAGTTACCGTGGAAAAAAAGGAAGGAAGGCTGAAAGGCCATAAAGATGTTATCATCACTGATCTTCCAGGCATATATTCTCTTTCTCCTTATTCTCTTGAAGAGGTCGTCAGCCGTAACTACCTGATAAATGATCATCCGGATGCCATAATAGATTTGGTGGATGGAACAAACCTGGAGAGAAACCTGTACCTTACGACACAGATAGTTGAGCTGGGAATCCCGGTTGTGATTGCACTCAACATGATGGATATCGTCAAAAAGTCCAAAGATAGGATCGACACTCAAAAGCTTGGAGAGGCTTTAGGCTGTGAAATAGTGGAAACATCCGCATTAAAGGGAACAGGCACGATGAAAGCGGCCGAAACGGCCATCAGCGCAGCCAGGACTAAAATTGCCGCAGCGCCGTCACATCCTTTCAATAAACGTGTTGAAGAAGCCCTATCTGATATTGCGGAAAATTTCAAAGATCTTTTTGAACCTAATCGCAGCCGCTGGTATTCAATCAAGCTGTTTGAGAGGGATGAAAAAGTACTCGAGTCGCTTAAGCTGACTGCAGAGCAGAAAGAAAAATTGGAGGGAATCATCGCTCCTTTGGAAGAAGAACTTGGCGACGACAGCGAAACCATAATCACAAATGAAAGATATGAATATATCACAAAGCTTATGGCTAAATGCTTTCACAAAAATCCCGGACACATGTCGACTTCAGACAAGATAGACAGGATTGTGACCAACCGTTTTCTGGCGCTTCCAATTTTCGTTATCGTCATGTTTTTGATGTATTATATTTCAGTAACAACCCTTGGAGACATTGCGACGACTTGGGTAAATGATACTCTGTTCGGTGACTGGATTACCAATGGTGCTACGGCTGGATTACAAGCCATCGGTGCCGCACCTTGGCTCATCAGTCTGATTGTCAATGGAATCATCGGCGGCGTTGGTACGGTGCTCGGTTTTGTGCCGCAGATGCTGATACTTTTCTTCTTTCTTGCCATTCTTGAGGATTCAGGATATATGGCAAGAGTTGCTTTCATAATGGATAGGATATTTCGCAGATTCGGACTTTCCGGAAAATCGTTCATACCTCTTCTTATCAGCACTGGCTGCGGCGTTCCTGCGCTCATGGCAACAAGGACCATTGAAAATGAAAAGGACCGCAGGATGACGCTCATGCTGACCACGTTCATGCCTTGCAGCGCAAAGACAGTCATCATCGGAATGATAACCGCTACCTTTTTCCCGCACTCTTTCCTGATAGCTCCGGCTATGTATTTTCTCGGAATTGCAGTCATTGTGCTTTCAGGCATCGCATTGAAAAAGACTAAATACTTTGGAGGAGAGCCGGCCCCCTTTGTGATGGAACTGCCTCCATACCACGTTCCATCGTTTAAAGGCGTTATGATTCACATGTGGGAACGCTCGCGTGCATTCATAATAAAGGCAGGCACGATAATATTCACAGTTGTTGTCGTGATCTGGTTCTTCTCAACTTTCAGCTTGAGGATGCAGATGGTCGATATCGAGCAAAGCATGTTGGCAGGCTTCGGGCGTGCGATCGGCTGGCTCTTTGCACCTCTTGGATTTGGCGACTGGAAAGGTGCTGTTGCCACGATCAGCGCTCTCATGGCAAAGGAAAGCGCTGTCGGAACACTTGCGGTTTTACAGGGAATTGCTGATCCGGAAAATACGCAGGCGGTTATAAACGGCATAACTTCCATGTTTACTCCGATAGCAGCATTTACGTATATGATACTGAATCTATTTGATCCGCCTTGCATCGTGGCCATGGCCACTCTTGGAAGGGAAATGGGCAGCAGGAAATGGACGGCAATCGGAATAGGCTATCAGGTTGTGCTCGGTTACAGCATGGCATTCATTACCTACCAGCTCGGCGGATTCTTGTTCTATGGTGCAAGCTTTGGGATCGGTCAGGCACTTGCCATACTTATTGTTGCTCTGATGGTATTTTTAATCGTACGTCCGGCTTATCACGAGAAAGCATCAATAAGGAATGCAGAGGCTAGAGCTTAACATGCAGAATTGATTTAATCGAGAACGGCTTGGTAGCCGTTCTCGATTAACAGGAGGTGTTCTTATGAATTTACCTACGATTTTAATTGGACTTACAATAGCCGTACTTTTAGTTTTTGCCGTTCGATATATCGTGAAAAACGGGATGTGTGCAGTATGTGAGGTAAAAGGAGCTTGCAGTTTAAAAAAATCGAACTCTAAAATTCCTACAGGCTGCAGCGGCAGCTGTGCAGGATGCCGCGGATGCCCCTATGCTTCAAATAAGACAAACTAGTGATTGATGCCCCTGGCAAAAATCAATTGACATCCAGTTTCAATGCATAATAAGGCAGCACCTGTCAGGCACTGACATGGTGCTGCCTTTCCGATAAGGATGGTTGCCAGAGGATGTTGATTATGGCAACTTGGTTGTTTAACTCACTATTATTTAAGGAGGTTTTTTATGAATCTGCCTACTGTGCTTATCAGTCTTTTTATAATTGCCATGTTCGTGCTGGCTATACGCCATATCATAAAAAAGGGAACCTGCGGATGCAATGAAAAAGATTCCAGCCATTCTGGATGCCCGTCATGCTGCAATCATAGCAGCTCTGACCGGCAGAAGAGTTTTATAAAATGAAGCATTGAATCTATTTGAGCAAAATTGTTTAGCTCAATGAAAGCATATTTAAACTTTAGAAAAATCATGCAAAGAAAAAGCTAAAAGGACCATGACCATTCAAAAGCTAATTAGGCTTTTGAATGGCAGGTCCCTGCTGCTTATGCTTTGACGATAAAAAGCTGGAAAGAGGGGGAGTTTTATTGCTGTCTTCCGCAAAAAAACGATACTTGTTCGTCATTTATGAATTAGGAAAGCATAGAAGTGAGGTATCTTCAAAAGATATAGCATTTTCATTGAAAATCAAGCGCTCGAGCGTTTCAAAAATGCTTAAGGCCATAGCTGAAGACAATCTTATTTGCAAGGAATATTATGGAAAGGTACAATTCAGCAAACAAGGGGTTAAGATCGCAAGCCAGCTTTACAATAAATATGTGCTGCTCTATGCATATTTTTATAAGTATCTTAAAATTTCCAAAGAAGAAGCCAGGCATGACGCCATTCTTTGCCTGTGTGACCTTTCCGAGGCTAGTGTGCAAAAGATATCTTCCCTTGTGCTTGCAGAGCAGAAGCAAAGAGAGTGATTGCCAGACTCTCCAAAGGCAATATATCCAAAAGTAAAGGAGAATTGCGAATGGAAACAAGAAAGAGTGCAAAAATGCTTGAATTCAGACAGCAACTAAATGAAAAGGGATGTAAACTTACCGGTCAGAGACTAGCCGTGATGGAGGCAGTCTTAAATAATAAAGGACGGTATCTAAGCTGTGAAGAAATATTTGAACTGGTAAGCCGGAGCCATCCTGGTATCGGGCTTGCTACTGTATATAGGACGCTATTGCTGCTCGAACAGCTGGAGCTTGTTACTAAAATTTACCTGGATGAGGGCTGCGCAAGATATGGACTTTGTGATCTTGAAGAAAAGGTTCGTTATCATTTTATCTGCATGAGATGTGGAGCCGTTTATGATGTAGAAGAAAACCTGCTGGAAATTCAGAATAAACAAATCCTGAAGGATAATCATTTTGATATAAAGAGCTATATAGTTAAATTTTATGGCTATTGTTCAAACTGCAAGCTTGAGAATAAAGGTAAGATATAGTTTGGAATATTTTAATCGGTTATAAAAATTCCATAGCAACTCATGCAGCAAAGTGTATATGTTGTGTATTTATCAATTTAAAGAAAATCATCCGTCAATACCATATAACAAACAGGTACCATGATTTACTATCGTTTCATATATTCTTTGATTCTATCGAAAGTTTCCTGGCTGATGACATGCTCCATACGGCAAGCATCTTCAGCTGCTGTTTTTTCGTTTACGCCGATTGCAGTCAGCCAGTCAGTAAGAAGACGATGGCGGTCATATATCCGCTCAGCAATCTTTAATCCGGATTCAGTCAGCTCAATGTAGCCTTCCTTGTCCATGGTGATGTATCCTGCCTTTTTCATGATGGACATAGCTCGGCTGATGCTTGGCTTTGTAAATGACATAGCCCGGGCGATATCAACGGAGCGAACAAGCCCTATTTTATTTTTCAGCCTCAAAATCATTTCAAGGTAATCCTCTCCGGATTTCTGTATTTTCATATGCCCACCTTCTTTTAAATCGGAGTTTATACCGTATACATTTACTGTATGTATTACTTAATATATTAGCAGCTGCTAATCAGCTTTGCAACATTTTTACAATCAACGCCTAATAAAACCCGAATATTTTTATCATTTTACTATGAATTAATATATACTAATATGGTATAATATATGCGGAGGTATTTGGAATTCCAATCCTTTACAATTTAGATATAAAACATATCTGCAAAATAGGAAGTGTTAAAAATGCCGAATAAACTATTGGAAATCAAAGACCTGCATGTGCAGGCAAGCAATAAGGAGATTATAAGGGGCCTTAGCCTTTCTCTCGGAAAAGGTGAGGTACATATCCTTATGGGACCGAACGGCGCAGGCAAGTCTACGCTGGTCAACGCTATCATGGGGCATCCGCAATATAAAGTTACGGGCGGATCAATTGTTTTCGAAGGCGAGGACATCACGTCGGCTACAACGGATGAGCGCGCAAGGAAAGGCATATTTTTGTCGTTCCAAAGCCCCGAAGAAATACCGGGAATAACGGTAGAGAATTTTTTGCGGACTGCGTGCAGCGCAGTCACCGGCAAACCTTTAAGGGTTTTAGCATTTAAAAGAGAGCTCGAGCAGCGCATGGAAGAGCTTCATATGGACAAATCATATGCGTCCCGCTATCTTAATGTGGGTTTCTCAGGCGGAGAGAAGAAAAAGGATGAAATTCTGCAAATGCTTATGATGAATCCAAAGCTTGCAATACTGGATGAAACCGACTCAGGGCTTGATGTGGATGCCGTGCGCATCGTTTCACAGGGTGTAAGAAAATATAAAAACAAGGACAATTCACTGCTTATCATCACGCATAACACGAATATCCTTGAGGACATCACTCCGGATTTTGTCCACGTTCTGGTAGAAGGACGGATTGTCAAGACAGGGGGAGCCGATCTCATTGAAGAGATCAACCGCTCCGGTTTTGGTGAATTTGCCCAACTGGCATCGATCTGACGTATATGAAAAGCAGGTGAGACATTTGTCAAAGAAAAAAGTTCCAGTGATTGATATAGATCGTACCATCTATGATATAAAAGATAAAGAGAACGCAAGTTTCAAAGTTTCAAAAGGCTTGACCCCGGATATAGTGCGCCAGATTTCAGTCGAGAAGAACGATCCGAAATGGATGCTTGATTTTCGTCTAAAATCTCTTGAAGTCTATAACCGGCTGAAATTGCCTGTATGGGGCCCTTCGCTCCATGAACTTGACATGGATAATATAGTGACTTATGTACGTCCGGATACTGAAATGCGCGGCAATTGGTCTGAAGTTCCTGATGATATCAAAAACACATTTGAAAGGTTGGGTATCCCCAAAGCTGAACGAGATTACCTGGCAGGTGTAGGTGCGCAGTATGATTCTGAAGTTGTCTACCACAGTGTCAGAGATGAAGTCGTCAAACAGGGTGTAATCTATACTGATATGGAAAGCGCTATCAAGGAATATCCCGACATAGTAAAGTCGCATTTTATGAAGCTCGTAAAACCTGAAGATCATAAATTTGCAGCTTTGCACGGTGCCGTATGGTCTGGAGGCTCTTTTGTTTATGTGCCGGCCGGAGTGAAGGTATCCATTCCACTTCAGTCCTATTTCAGGCTCAATGCACCTGGCGCAGGACAGTTTGAGCATACTCTCATAATCGTGGAAAAAGGCGCAAGCCTTCATTTCATAGAGGGCTGCTCTGCTCCGAAATACAATGTGACAAACCTGCACGCAGGATGCGTGGAGCTCTATGTGGGCGAGGGCGCAAGCCTCAGGTATTCGACTATTGAAAACTGGTCCAAGAATATGATGAACCTCAACACCAAGCGTGCAAGAGTGGAGAAGAATGGAAAGATAGAATGGATTTCGGGTTCGTTCGGATCAAAGGTTTCAATGCTTTATCCGATGAGCATCTTAAGCGGCGAGGGCGCTAAAGCTGAATTTACAGGAATCACATTTGCAGGCCAAGGACAGACGCTTGATACGGGTGCAAATATCGTTCATGATGCCCCGCATACTTATTCAGTCGTCAATGCGAGATCTATTTCCAAGGATGGCGGGGTCAGCATATTCCGTGGAGGAGTTACCGTTACGGAAAAAGCACGCCAGTCCAAATCGTCTGTTTCCTGCGAATCGCTCATGCTTGACAGTATATCCCGCTCTGATACGATTCCGGCTATGGATATACGGAATGATGAGTCTGATGTCGGCCATGAAGCGCGGATCGGAAGAATAAGCGATGATGCCATCTACTATCTTATGTCCCGCGGAATCAGCGAGCCCGACGCCAGGGCGCTGATCGTACGTGGCTTTGCGGACCCGGTGGCAAAGGAGCTTCCGATGGAATATGCAGTAGAAATGAATAACCTCATAAATCTGGAAATGGAAAACCATTCAACAGGTTTAAAAGGCGGAAAGGAGTGATGGATATGCAGGTCAACTTAAAAGAATTTAATACTCTTCCCGCCAAAACCTGGCGGTGGATAGGCGTCAATGGTGGTGAACTGGACCTTACAGTCCCTTCAATACAGCCATACAAGTTTCAACCGTTTTCAGGACAGGTACCTGATGGCGCTGAAATATATAATATAATCAAAGATGGGATCGTGTTTATGAATGATGAATCTGATCCCACGATCCCACCTGAAGTAGTCAAATTTATGAGGACAAACCACAACAGCGGGTATTTCATCCATATAGCATCAGGTAAACGAATTGAAAAGCCTATTGTGCTCGATTATAAGCTTGAGCTGAAGGCCCCATCTGTGCTGGATGACAATGTAATCATTGCCGAAGAAGGCAGCGAAGCGACAGTGGTTTTGCATTATGCATCGCAGGAGCAACTTGAGGGTTTCCATTTCGGAATGACAAAATTGATTGCCAAAAGGGATGCGCATATCAAGCTTGTGCTTGTGCAGATGCTTGGCGAATCCTGCCAGCAATTTGATACAATCGGCGCGATCGCTCAGGATAAGGGGCATATCGAAATTGTCTCGGCAGAGCTTGGCGGAAAGCGTGCATTTTTAAACTGCAAGACACGCCTTGCGGGTTCAAAGAGCGCATTTGATATGGGTGTAATCTATTTTGGCGATGGAAAGCGCAAAATAGATATAGGAATCGTCTCCGAGCATCAGGGTAAAAATACTCAAAGCAAAATCGAAGCGCATGGCGCACTGCTTGATGACAGCGAGAAAATTTTCCGGGGGACGATAGATTTCAAACGCGGATCTTCCGGTTCTAAAGGACGTGAAGCGGAAACCACTATGCTGCTTGGCCAGCATGTGCGCAATCGTACCGCTCCTCTCATCCTCTGTGCTGAAGAAGATGTAGACGGGCGTCACGCCGCAAGCATAGGCCATGTCGATGAAAACCGGCTTTTTTACCTTATGTCTAGAGGATTAAGCGAGTCAGAGGCAAAGAAGCTGCTCATTGAAGCCGCTTTTTCACCCGTGACGGCAAAGATTCCCGTGCCGACTTTTAGGCAGGAGATTTCAGATTATCTTATAGAAAGGCTGAACAAAATTGAAAAGATATAAAGATGATTTCCCAATATTGCAAACAACTGTAAATGGCCATCCGCTTGTATACCTTGACAGCGCGGCCACTGCTCAAAAACCGAATCCGGTAATCGATGCCGTCGCAGCCTATTATAGAGAGACAAATGCAAATCCTCATCGCGGGAACTATGATTTGAGCGTTCGGGCAACCGAAGCTTACGAGCAATCACGTGAGGTTATTCGCAAATTTATAGGGGCTGAAAAAAGTGAAGAGATCATCTTCACCAGAAATACTACCGAATCTTTCAACCTTTTGGCATATAGCTATGGGATGAATTTTATAGGAAAGGGCGACGAAATCGTCATTTCCATATTAGAGCATCACAGCAACCTAATACCGTGGCAGCAGGTGGCAAAGGCAAAGGGTGCGACCCTTAAATACCTTTACATCAACAATGAGGGAGAGATTCCTGATGAGGAGATAGAAAATAAGATTACCGAAAAAACAAAGCTGGTTTCCATTACTCACGTTTCCAACGTGCTCGGCTCGATAAGCCCTGTTGAAAAAATCGTGAAAAAAGCTCATAGCGTTGGCGCCGTTGTCGCACTCGACTGTGCGCAAAGCATCCCTCATTTTGAAATAGATGTTAAAAAGCTCGGCGTTGATTTTGCAGCATTTTCAGGCCATAAGATGTTGGCTCCGATGGGAATAGGTGTGCTCTACGGCAGGGAAGAGCTGCTCGATAAGATGCCTCCGTTTTTTACCGGCGGAGACATGATAGAGTATGTTTACGAACAGGATTTTACGGCAGCTCCTCTGCCGCAGAAATTTGAAGCAGGCACCCAAAATGTAGGAGGCGCAGTAGGGATTGCTGCTGCTGCGCATTATATCGAGAAAATAGGATACGAAAATATTATAAAAACGGAAACTGAACTTACCAAATATGCTCTTGAAAAACTTTCAACAGTGCCGTACATAACTATTTACGGCAAGAAGAACAGTGTGGGGCGCTGCGGGGTCATATCCTTCAATATTAAAGATGCACATCCGCATGACGTAGCTTCCATAGTCGATGCAGGCGGTGTTGCAATACGGTCCGGTCATCACTGTGCGCAGCCTTTGCTGCGGTATCTCGGCCTCAATGCAACCTGCAGAGCAAGTTTTTATTTTTATAATACTTTTGAAGATGTGGACATTCTTGTGGAAAATCTCAAATCAGTAAGGAAGTGGCTAGGTTATGGGGCTTGAGGATATCTACACCCAGATTATAATGGAGCACAATGCATCAGGCAGAAACAAGCATCATATAGATTCGCCAAATCTGGTTTTAAAGGGTGTCAACCCAAGTTGCGGCGATGAAATCACCCTTGAGCTGAGAGTAAAGGACGGAAAAATCGAGGATGCTTCTTTCACTGGTGTTGGCTGTGCCATTTCGCAGGCCTCGACTTCGATCATGATCGATCTTATAAAAGGCGGTACGGTAGAAGAGGCAAAGGAACATATTAAAACCTTTATGGGTATGATCCGGCATGAAATAACTGATGAGAAGCAGCTTGAAAGCCTCGACGAGGCTGTGGCGCTGAAGAATATTTCCCACATGCCGGCTCGGGTTAAGTGCGCGGTTCTCGCGTGGCATACACTGGAGAACGCGCTTGCAAAAAAAAGTTAAAGTCCATCCGTTTTGAAATTAGACTATGTTAAAGTATAGCAAGGTG
>ENA-UOOI01001026-UOOI01001026.1-fermentation-metagenome-genome-assembly--contig:-NODE-1026-length-31726-cov-5.514824_pt1 | contig 31726 bp, 28 predicted proteins | sample MGYA00245779_ERZ724027 | MGnify/ENA primary metagenome ERZ724027 (study PRJEB28704, sample SAMN03018318) | fermentation metagenome | biome: anthropogenic terrestrial biome; feature: soil; material...
GGAAAATCCAATCTTGGATAATCCAATGTTGGGAAAGCCAATACAGGAAAAGCCTGTATTGGAAAAACTTGTATTGGAAAAACCTAAACAGGGAAAACCTATCTTGGAAAATCCCCACCAATTAAGTACTAATATATTAAATACTAATAAATCAAATACTGATTTATTAAATATGAATGGAACAAATCCTAATCAATCAAATCCACATCAATCAAGTAGAGAAAGGCAAAAACCGATGAGATATGATGAGATTGGATGTGATAGCGTAGAAGAAGTAAAAGAAATGGTTTTAAAGAATTTAGAATATGAGTATATCAAGAATGAGCACAATCGTGAGCGTTTAGATGAAATAGTAGATTTAATGGTGGAAACTCTCTGTTCTACAAAAGAAACTATCAATGTTGCAGGAGATGATTACCCAGCAAAGCTTGTAAAGGAGAAGCTGTTACGAATAAATAGCTTGCATATTGACTACGTATTTGAATGCCTTGGCAAGACCACAACATACATCAGAAATATTAAGCGATATTTGCTGGCTACCCTCTTTAATGCACCATCAACCATAGATAATTATTATTCCGCACTTGTTAATCATGATTTATACGGCCAATCATAAAGACGTTTTGTATCTGTATTTTAAGGAAATTACAAAGCATCTTTTTTTGTATCCAAAATCAAGAAAGGAGATTTATAAATTATGAAAAGACCAATGGCATATATTTCGGCAGCTTGGGGCAATAACGAATTTGAAAACACCGAGACTGCCGCTAAATATTGCAGACAGCTTTATGAGGCAGGATATACTCCAATGTGCCCACTTTTGTTTCTGCCCATTTATCTAAACGATGAAATTCCAGAAGAACATAAGGATGGTATTGATATGGCAAGGGATATGTTAAGACGTTCACGTGTGCTTGTAGTTTGTGGAGATGTTATAGATGAAAATGTAAAAAATGATATTGCTACAGCAGAGCGATTTAGGATTACGGCTACAACTCTTGAAGGAATTTTGACCATCAAGAAACAAGGGAGGGAAAAAAGCAATGGCTGACTATATGATTAGGCACTTAGTTGTTCCACCCTAATAAATATTTTAAAACATGTGAAAGGAGGAATTTATCATGCAGGAAGAAGTGGAAAATAGAACAGTAACACTGGTGATTACAGGCACAAAATTAACAGCAAGAGCCTTGAGAGAAGCTATAAGAAAATTTTTAGCTTGGCAGAAAAATAGAAAGGAACATCCTAAAATCCCTCATGGTAAACAAAGTGTAAAAGACCTTGCAAAGCAAAATCAAGGAATGAGCAATATTGAAATTACGGACAAGAACATCAAAAGTTTTGAGAAGTCAGCAAGAAAGTATGGTGTAGATTTTGCAGTTAAAAGAGATAAAGGCGTGAAACCACCAAAATATCTTGTCTTTTTCAAAGGGAGGGATGCGGATGCTATTACAGCTGCATTTACTGATTTTACAGCCAAAATGGTGAAAAAAACAGAAAGACCTTCGGTACTTGCACAGCTTAGAAAGTTTACCGAAATTGTAAGAAACACCGTATCTGACAGAGCGAAAAATAAGGACAGGGAGCAAAGCCTATGAATAATAAAATAAAAAAACTCCTAATCCTAAACATTCCCTATCTACTACTTGCCCTATTGTTTACTAAAGTATCACAGGCATGGCGATTAGCAGCAGGACATGATATTGGTGTAAAGATTTTAAATCTTACGAAGGGATTTGCATTGGCTTTTGAAAACCCTCTACCAAGTCTATATCCAAAAGATTTGTTATTTGGAATAACTGTGGGAGTCATTCTCCGTCTTATAGTTTATTTAAAGGGCAAAAATGCAAAGAAATATAGAAAAGGCATTGAATATGGTTCTGCCCGTTGGGGAAGTTCAAGTGATATTCGCCCTTTTGTAGATCCCGTATTTCAAAACAATGTGATACTTACTCAAACAGAAAGTCTTACCATGTCAAATCGCCCCAAAGACCCAAGAAATGCAAGAAATAAAAATGTACTCATAGTAGGCGCTTCTGGCTCAGGTAAAACAAGATTTTGGCTAAAACCTAATCTTATGCAGTGCCACAGTTCTTATGTGGTTACTGACCCAAAGGGGAGCATTATTGTGGAATGCGGGAAGCTATTACAGAAAGAGGGATATAAAATTAAAATACTCAATACCATTAACTTTAAGAAATCCATGCACTACAACCCCTTTGCCTACATTAAAAGTGAAAAGGACATCTTGAAATTAGTTACTACCTTTATTGCTAACACCAAAGGGGAAGGTAAGGCAGGAGATGACTTCTGGGTAAAGGCAGAAACCCTGCTTTATACAGCACTCATAGGTTACATTTATTATGAGGCTCCAGAACATGAGCAAAACTTCTCTACCCTTATTGAGTTTATCAATGCTTCCGAGGTAAGAGAAGATGATGAGGACTTTAAAAACCCTGTAGATTTAATGTTTGACCGTTTGGAGGAAAAAGACCCACAACATTTTGCCCTTAGACAGTACAAGAAATATAAGTTAGCAGCAGGAAAAACTGCAAAGTCCATTCTAATATCATGTGGTGCAAGGCTCGCTCCATTTGATATAAAGGAACTCCGTGAATTGACTGCCTATGATGAAATGGAACTGGATACCTTGGGAGATAGAAAAACTGCCCTATTTATAATTATCAGTGATACCGACGATACCTTTAATTTTCTAGTATCTATGGCATATACACAGCTTTTTAATCTTCTCTGTGATAAAGCCGACGATGTATATGGAGGCAGATTACCTGTTCATGTACGCTGTTTAATTGATGAGGCTGCCAATATCGGACAGATACCAAAATTGGAGAAACTGATGGCTACTATTCGTTCAAGAGAAATTTCTGCTTGCCTTGTTTTACAGGCACAAAGCCAACTAAAAGCTTTGTATAAAGACAATGCTGATACTATTATCGGCAACTGTGATAGCATGATTTTCCTTGGAGGTAAAGAAAAAACTACCCTCAAAGATTTATCAGAAACCCTCGGGAAAGAAACCATTGATATGTTTAATACTTCCGACACCAGAGGGACGCAAAGAAGTTACGGGCTAAATTATCAAAAGCTGGGAAAGGAGCTTATGAGTATGGATGAACTTGCTGTTATGGATGGGGGCAAGTGCATTTTACAGCTAAGAGGTGTTCGCCCGTTTCTCTCGGATAAGTATGACATTACAAAGCATCCAAATTACAAATACTTATCCGATTATGATAAAAGAAACACCTTTGATATTGAAAAATACCTATCCACAAAATTAAAGTTAAAGCCCGATGAGGTATACGATGTTTATGAAATCGACCTTAAGGACGAGAAGGAAACCGCTAATAGGCGGTAATTTTTTTACCCAAAAATAAAATAAATTTTAGGAGGAAATAATTATGGCATTTTTTAATTCAGCAGTAGATGTATTGCAGACACTTGTTATCGCTCTTGGAGCAGGACTTGGTATTTGGGGGGTTATCAATTTACTTGAAGGTTATGGAAATGATAATCCAGGTGCAAAATCACAGGGTATGAAACAACTCATGGCTGGCGGTGGCGTAGCACTGATTGGCATGACGTTAGTACCTCTTCTTTCTGGATTATTCGGTTAAGAGGTAAAGTCTTATGGAATCCATCATCGACAAAATTACGGAATGGCTCAAAGAGATTTTAGTCAGTGGTATAATGGGAAACTTGTCGGGGATGTTTGATAACGTCAACCAGAAGGTAGGCGAAATCGCAGGTGAAGTAGGAATGACACCGTCAGCTTGGAATGGCGGTGTCTTTTCTATGATACGCAATCTATCCGAAACAGTGATTATTCCCATTGCTGGCTTGATTTTGACCTTTGTGATGTGCTACGAACTGATACAGATGGTCATTGAGAAAAACAATATGCACGATATTGATACATTCATGTTCTTTAAATGGATATTTAAGACCTTTGTTGCTGTAATGATTATAACCAATACTTTTAACATTGTTATGGCAGTCTTTGACCTTTCACAACATGTTGTGAAAGGTGCAGCAGGGGTGATTATCAGCGATACCAGTATTGATATAAGCTCTGTTATAGTAGATATGGAGCCACGTCTTATGGAAATGGAACTTGGGCCACTCTTTGGATTATGGCTACAAAGCATGTTTGTTGGTCTAACCATGCACATTCTTTCTGTCTGCATATTCGTAGTTATTTATGGACGAATGATAGAAATTTATATGATGACTTCAGTTGCACCAATACCCTTTGCCACCATGTCAAATAGAGAACTGGGAAGTATGGGACAAAATTATTTAAGATCCTTGTTTGCTCTTGGCTTTCAAGCTTTTCTCATTATGGTATGTGTAGGTATTTATGCAGTATTAGTGCAATCCATCACCACAGATGCAGACATCATAGGAGCCATATGGACTTGTGTAGGCTATACAGTACTCCTGTGTTTTACCCTCTTTAAGACAGGTTCACTGGCAAAGAGTATTTTCAACTCTCATTAAAGAAAGGAGAATTTTTATGGCATATGTACCCGTACCTAAAGATTTAAGTACAGTAAAGACTAAAGTAATGTTTAATCTGACTAAAAGGCAGCTTATTTGTTTTTCTCTTGCCCTTATAGTAGGATTGCCTTTCTTTTTTATCTTAAAAGACAGTGCAGGAACAAGCCTTGCTACATTGGTAATGATTTTTGTCATGTTGCCCTTTTTCATGTTTGCCATGTATGAAAAGCATGGGCAGCCATTGGAAGTCATTTTAAAGCATTACATTGAAGTCAGATTTTTAAAACCAAAGCAAAGACCATATAAAACAGATAACTTTTATGCAGTTCTTATGAGGCAGAGCCAACTAGATAAGGAGGTAAGGAATATTGTCACAAAAAAACAAAACAAACAGACCAAAGCTTACAAGGGCAGACAGACAAGAAATTAATGCTGCTATACTAAGAGCAAGGGGGAAAAACAAAAAGGAAAAATCGGCACAAGATACAATCCCCTATCAGCGTATGTATCCTGATGGGATTTGCCAAGTTACAGATAAACTCTATACAAAGACACTGTGTTTTCAAGATATTAACTATCAGCTTGCTCAAAATGAGGATAAGACAGCCATATTTGAAAGTTGGTGTGACTTCCTCAATTACTTTGACAGCTCCATTCACTTTCAACTTTCATTTCTAAACATGACTGCCAATGAGAAAGATTATGAAAGCAGTATCCAGATTAAGCCCCAAGAAGATGATTATGACAGCATCCGAACAGAGTATGCACAGATGCTTCATAATCAGCTTTCCAAAGGGAATAATGGGCTGGTAAAAACTAAGTATCTTACTTTTGGTATTGAGGCGGACAATGTAAAAATAGCAAAACCACGTTTAGAACGTATTGAAAATGATATTTGGAATGAATTTAAGCGATTAGGTGTCATGGTAGATTCCCTTAATGGAAAGGAAAGATTAAAGCTGTTCCATGATATGCTTCACATGGATGGGAATGTACCTTTTCGCTTTGAATGGAAATGGCTTGCACCGTCAGGAATGTCTACGAAAGACTTTATTGTTCCATCTTCCTTTGAATTTCGTGATGGGAGAACATTTAAAACAGGACATAAATATGGAGCAGCATCCTTTTTACAGATACTTGCACCAGAATTAAATGACCGTATATTAGCAGATTTTTTAGATATGGAAAGCAATCTAATTATAACCATGCATATTCAATCTATAGATCAGACAAAGGCAATTAAGACTATTAAAAGAAAAATAACAGACCTTGATAAGATGAAGATTGAGGAACAAAAGAAAGCTGTTCGCAGTGGTTATGACATGGATATTATTCCCTCTGACCTTGCAACTTATGGTGGTGAGGCTAAAAAGCTCTTGCAGGACTTACAAAGCCATAATGAAAGAATGTTTCTCTTGACCTTTCTTGTAATGAACACATCAGATACTAAACAGGAGCTTGAAGATATTGCTTTTGGTGCTGCTGGTATTGCGCAAAAGCATAACTGTATGTTGGTGAGACTGGATTTTCAGCAGGAACAAGGATTTATGTCCTCTTTGCCCCTTGGTTTAAATCAAGTGGAGATACAAAGGAGCCTGACTACTTCATCTACAGCAATTTTCGTTCCCTTTACTACACAAGAGTTATTTCAATCAGATGGAGAGCCACTGTATTATGGATTAAACGCTCTCTCTAACAATCTTATTATGGTAGACCGTAAAAGGCTAAAAAACCCTAACGGTTTGATTTTAGGAACACCGGGCAGTGGTAAATCCTTTTCAGCAAAAAGGGAAATAACAAACATCTTTCTAATCACCACTGATGACATTATTATTTGTGACCCAGAAGGAGAATATTTTCCCCTTGTAGACAGATTAGGTGGACAGGTACTTAAGATTTCTCCAACATCAGGAGACTATATAAATCCCATGGATATTAATCTAAACTATTCCGATGATGAAAGTCCCCTATCTTTAAAATCTGATTTTATTCTGTCTTTGTGCGAGCTAATTGTTGGTGGTAAAGAGGGACTAAAACCTGTAGAAAAAAGTATTATAGACCGTTGTGTAAGATTAATTTATACAGATTACCTTGCTGACCCTATACCTGAAAAAATGCCTATTTTAAGTGACTTATATAATGCACTGGAAAGCCAAGAAGAAAAGGAGGCAAGGCATATTAGATCTGCCCTTGAAATCTATGTTACAGGCTCACTTAATGTATTTAATCATCGAACCAATGTAGATATTACCAATCGTCTTGTTTGTTTTGACATTAAGGAATTAGGCAAGCAACTTAAAAAATTAGGAATGCTTGTGGTACAAGACCAAGTCTGGAATAGGGTAACAGTTAACCGTGCAGAAAAACGTGCCACTCGCTACTATATGGATGAGTTTCATCTCCTTTTAAAAGAGGAACAGACAGCAGCATATTCTGTGGAGATTTGGAAGAGATTTAGAAAATGGGGAGGTATTCCTACTGGCATTACTCAAAATGTAAAAGACCTCTTATCCTCTCGCGAGGTGGAGAATATCTTTGAAAACTCAGACTTTATCTATATGCTTAACCAAGCGTCGGGAGACAGACAAATCCTTGCAAAACAACTTAATATTTCACCCCATCAATTGTCCTATGTTACTCATTCTGGTGAGGGCGAAGGACTTTTGTTTTATGGAAATGTAATACTTCCTTTTGCTGATAAATTCCCTAAAGATACTGAACTATATCGAATTATGACAACAAAGCCAAATGAAATCAAACAGGAATAGGAGGTGTCCTATGAGGCAAAAGAATAAGAAGCCTTTTCGTCCTGCGGGGAAAGTGTCAAGGCTTACCTTTACTGAGGAAGAACGGGCAGACCCTGACCTTGAAGAACCAATAAAGAAAGCAGAAAGAGCTGCTGATAAATTAGAAAAAGCACAGGAGAAGATACCAAAGAAAAAACGCATAAGAGCAGAACCCACCATTGATTCCGATACAGGTAAAGCAAAGGTGCGTTTATCATTTGAAGAAGTTGACAAAACAAAGCCAGTTTCAAAACTATCACATAGAATAAAAACTATACCTGAAAGAGAACTCCTTGCTAAAGTTCATAAGGAAATTAGGGATGGAGAAGAGGACAATGTAGGTGTTGAAGCGGCACACAAATCAGAAGAAGGTGTGGAATTTGTTGCAAGTCGGATACAAAGTGCCAACCACAGCCATAAATTGAAACCTTATCGTAGATTTTTAAAAGCAGAAGAAAAGATTAAGAAGGCAGAGTTAAATTATCTTTATAAAAAGAATTTAAAAAAGAGTCCTCAGTCATCTACTAATCCTATTTCAAGGTGGCAACAGAAACAGGCAATCAAAAAAGAATACCTTGCTGCACGATATGGTAAAGGCACTAAAAGTACTAAAAACACATCTCAAAATATGAGAAAAGCGGTAAGCAAGGCAAAACAAGTCACTGAAAAGACAAGTCAGTTTATAGTTCGGCATTGGAAAGGTATTCTTATACTGTTAATATTATCAGCCATTCTACTTATTCTCTTGTGGTCAGCATCTTCCTTATCTGTAATGTTTGAGAGTAGTCTAAAGAGTTTTATTGGAACTTCCTATACTTCTGAAGATGAGGACATTGTTGCAGTCAATAATGATTACACTGACCTTGAAAGGCAACTGCAAGGACAAATCAACAATATAGAACAGGATTATCCAGGTTATGATGAGTACCAATATCATTTAGATGAAATCGGACATAATCCCTTTACCCTTGCATCATACCTTACTGCAAAGCTCCAAGTCTATACAAGAGCTGATGTACAGGCAGAGTTAAGAGCCTTGTTTGATGAGCAATATACCCTTACTACTCAAGAAGAAATTGAGGTGCGTTACCGAACAGAAACACGTACTCGCACATGGACAGACGATGAGGGAAATACTCATACTGATACCTATACGGTGGAGGTTCCCTATGATTATTACATTCTCCATGTAATCCTGAAAAATAAAGATATCAGTATTCTTGCATCCAATAACTTGACTGATGAGCAATATGAGATGTTTGGCGTCTATATGGAAACACAGGGGAATAAAGACTATCTGTTTGAGGGAAATATTTATGCTCCATCAAAAGGTGAATACACAGACTATGATATACCACCTGATGCACTTACTGACCCTGATTTCGCAGCACTTATACAAGAGTCTGAAAAGTATCTAGGTTATCCCTATGTTTGGGGAGGAAGTTCACCAAGTACCAGTTTTGATTGTTCAGGCTTTGTGTGTTGGGTGCTAAAACAATCAGGAGTCTACAACATTGGTAGAACAACAGCACAGGGAATTTTTAATCAATGTGCCATAATACCACCAAGTGAAGCAAGACCCGGAGATATTATATTTTTCACAGGCACTTATGCAAGCAGTGGTGCAGTATCACATGTGGGAATTTACGTAGGTAATGGAATGATGATCCATTGCGGAAATCCCATACAGTATGCATCTGTTAATACAGCTTATTGGACAGAGCATTTCTATGCCTATGGGAGATTAAATTAGGAGGGAAATATGAGTAAAAAAAGAGAACGAATATTATTAAATATTTCAAAGACTAAAGAAAAAATAGCAGATTTACAAGATAAACTTCGTGAACTTGAAAGGCAAAAAACTGAACTTGAGAATACAGAAATTGTAGAACTTGTTCGCAGTACAAAAATGAATACTACAGAATTATCTGCATTTTTAAAGGCGTATCGTGAAAAAAATGATATGTCTTTTATTATGCCAAAAGAGGAGGAAAACAATCATGAATAAAATTAAACTTCGTATCTTTACTATCTTTATTGTAATAATTCTTTGTCTTACAGCCTTTTCTGCCACGGCTTTTGCAGGAGGTGGAGAAGAATATACAGAACTGGCTCCAGAGGTAGAGGAAATTTCAGAGCCTAATCCTCTTCCTTTTACTCCTGATGGTAATTTGACCCTTGTAGATGATATTCAAGTGGAGGATTCAGAGGAAAAGCAGTACATGACTGTTGTTACTAAAGATGGCAATTACTTTTACATCATAATTGATAGAGTAGGAGATAAAGAAAATGTATATTTTCTAAATATGGTGGATGAAGCTGACTTATTGGCTTTAATTAAGGATATGGATACAGCACAGGAGATGCCTGTTACTACTCCACAGCCAGAACTTGAGTCAGAACCTGTTCCTGTGCCAGAGACTGAACAAGAAAATGTTAAAGACAGTAATATAGGCTCCGTTTTACTTTTACTACTCCTTGTAGGTGGTGGTATAGTGGGAGCATTTTATTATTTTAAGGTGTTGAAAAACAAGCCAAGTACAAAAGGCAGTACAGATCTTGAGGAATATGAGTTTGACTATGATGAGGATGACGAGGACGAATACGAACTTGATGATGAATATGAAACTGAAGAGGAAGAAAGTGAGGATGAGTTATAGTGAAATATTTTACAGATAGTGTTTATGAAAAAATGATGATGCAAAAACCAAGGTGTGGGCGGGAGAAACAATCTCCTGTCCCAATAGATAAAGATAAAAGTAAAGATAAAGACCAAGATAAACATAATAAGTCAAAATGTCACCGAGAAGTTATCCTTATTCCAAAGGAAAGGGGCGTGAAAGAATGAATTTAGTCATAGCAGAAAAGCCTTCAGTAGCAAAAAGCATTGCTGATGTTATCGGAGCTAATAGTAGAAAAGATGGATATATGGAGGGAAACGGCTATTTTGTAACATGGTGTGTAGGGCATTTAGTGGAGCTTGCTTCTGCTGATTTTTATGATGAGAAATATGCTAAATGGAAGTATGAAGATTTACCAATTTTGCCGGAAGAATGGAGATATGTTATTTCAAAGGGTAAGGAAAAACAAATGAAAATAATCGGTGCGTTGATAAAACAAAGTGATGTTACGACTATTATCGCCGCTACCGATTCAGGACGTGAGGGAGAGCTTATCTTCCGCTTGGTATATGAAAAGCTTGGCTGTAATAAGCCTATAAAACGCTTATGGATTTCTTCAATGGAAGAAAGTGCAATTACAGAGGGGTTTAAGAACTTACATGATGGTAAGGAGTTTGAGCTTCTATATGAAGCTGCACTTTCAAGAGCCAAGGCAGATTGGATTGTAGGAATTAATGCCACTCGTCTATTTTCTGTTTTATACGGGCAGACCTTAAACATTGGCAGAGTAATGTCCCCTACTCTTGCCATGATTGTAGAGCGTGAAGCAAATATTTCTGCATTTAAACCACAGCCTTTTTATACAATACAGCTTGATTGTGGAGACTTTATTCTTGTAAGTGAAAAAATCACAGATAAAAAAATGGCTGAAACTATATACAAAGGATGTGATAGGCAGAGCGTAATTATTAAAGAAGTGGAAAATAAAGAGAAAATAGAAAAGCCACCAAAACTCTATGACCTTACTACTTTGCAACGAGAAGCAAATAGGCAGCTTGGCTTTACCGCAGAGCAGACCCTTGATTATGTTCAAAGTCTTTATGAAAAGAAATTTCTTACCTATCCTCGTACTGACAGCCGCTATTTAACAGAGGATATGAAAGAGAATACACTTGCTGTAGTAGAAGCTATAGCAGGATTTTTTATGTTAGGAAATATACAGTTGCCTATCTGTATGGAACAGGTAATTGATAACAGCAAGGTATCAGATCATCATGCCATAATTCCCACCATTTGTGTGAAAGGCTATGATATTTATTCTCTCCCCTTTGGAGAAAGAGAAATACTTTTGTTGGTTGCTCTTCGTCTTATATGTGCTGTTGGAGAAAGTAACCGATATAAGGAAACCATCATAAGAGCAAGCTGTAATAACACCATATTTACATCAAAAGGTAAAGTAGTGATTTCAGATGGCTTTAAGGCAGTTGAAAAGAATTATTATGCAAGTAAAAAAGAACAGGTGAAAAAGGATAAAGATAAAGCCCTGCCCCATGTTGCTCAAGGAGAAACCTTTACTGCAAAGGCAACTATAAAAGAGGGTAAAACTACACCCCCGAAGTATTTCACAGATGATACCCTACTTTCTGCTATGGAGAATGCTAACAATGCCTTAGAAGATATAGATCGTAAAGGTATTGGAACTCCTGCCACTCGTGCAGGCATTTTGGAAAACTCATTAAGACAGGATTTGCAGAGCGTAAAGGCAATAAGAAAACAAAGCATTTTATTCCTACCCATAAGGGTATTTCTTTAATTACTGTTCTTCCAGAAGTTATAAAGTCTCCACAGCTTACAGCCCAGTGGGAAGAAAAGTTAAAACATATTGAGCATGGTGAGCTTTCTTCTGATGACTTTCTAACTGAAATTGCTAATATGACTGAAAACCTTATAAAGACCTATGAAGTAATAAAAGGTGCTGATATTCTTTTTCCTTCAAATTCTAAAGGAGAGCCTATAGGCAAATGTCCTCGTTGTGGTAGTGGTGTAAAAGAGAATAAGAAAGCATTTTGCTGTGAAAGCAAGGCTTGTAGTTTTGCCCTATGGAAAGAAAATATGTTTTTTACTAAAAAGAAAAAGAAACTAACCAAGACCATTGCAATAGAACTTTTAGAAAAAGGAAAGGCAAAGTTAAATGGTTGTTATTCCGAAAGGACAGGAAAAATCTATGATGCTATTGTCATCCTTGATGATACAGGGGATAAATATGTAAACTTTAAGATGGAGTTTCCCACAAAGAAAGGAGGCAACAAATAAATGGAAATCAAAGCTTTGGTAGTGAACACAAGAGCTTATGACGATGGTGACCGTGACTCAGGTGAATGGGTGTCATTCCCTATTACAAAAGAAGATATGAAGGAAGTTTATAACCGTATTGGAGTAGATGGAACTTACTTCAAAGAGGTATTTTTAGATGATTTTAAAACCGATGTGGCAGGACTTATCAATGTGCTAAATGTCTATACGGATATTGATGAATTAAATTATCTTGCCCTTTGTTTATCAGAACTTCCATCATCAGAACTTGCCAAGTTGGATGCTATTGCAGAAACCTCTCCTTTCAAGGATATAAGATTGTTTATAAATTTTACTTATAACGTGGATTATTATGTGCTGGTTGAAGATGTGAAAAATGCAGAGGACTTAGGCAACTATTATCTTTATAAATCAGGTATGGTGCAGATGCCTGAAGAATGGAAAACATGCATTGATCCGAAAGCTTTTGGCGAACATATCCTAAAAGATGAATTAGGAGAGTTTACTAAAGTAGGATACTTGATAAAATCAGGTGATGTTTGGCTTGATGACTATAGTAGAAAAGAGAATATGTATGAGGATTTCCTTGTATCCCCACAAGCTGTCTTCGAATCATCTGAAAAAGAGAAGCCATCTGTTATGAAGCAGTTAGGAAAAAACAAGGAACAGACAGGGAAGCTCTCCAATACTACACACAAAAAGTCTGATATAGAGAGATGAAAAAAATAAATTCAAATAAAAAGTTAATGGACAAAGAAAGGAAGATGAAATTATGAATATCAAAAATTTAATTAAAAGTCTTTTAGACATTGAAGTAGATACAGATGACATATCAGAACTTCGTGAAAATCCAAGAAAATATGTTACTAAAGAAGAGGATATTGAAAAGTTAGAGGATTTGTTTTTGCTAATAGATTTAACGGGTAAACTGGAGGCGAGTGGTGATGAAAAATTCTGATGAACTTCGCTATATTCAAGCCTTTTCAAGAATAATAGGAGTGAAGGAAGATGATGCCATAGAGTATGCCCAGAGAAAAGGGTTAAACGCATTGGTTGATAATGCTACACAGCTTCTTGCCACTCCTGCTCAAAGGGAGAAGCACCAAGCCTTTCTTGATTTATATCGTATGAGCAGTGCAATAAATACTAGAAAGCCTGTAATTAATTCACCAGAGACTGCATCAGCTTTCTTTCATTCAGTGATGGATAATATTTATGATAAAGAAGCCTTTGTAGTTGCTTTTCTCAATACTAAAAACCGAGTTATTGACTATGAAGTTGTATCTGTTGGAACTATTAACAGCTCTATCGTACATCCCAGAGAAGTTTTTAGAAATGCCATTGTAAATAAGGCTAATTCAGTAATTCTATGTCATAATCATCCATCAGGCGATTTAACTCCAAGTAAAGAGGATATTTGCATTACACAACGGCTGAAAGAAACAGGAAATCTGTTGGGGATTAGGGTTTTAGACCATCTGATTATAAATGGTGTCAATCAGCATGAAGTATATTCCTTTCAAGCCCAAGGAGTGATGGAAATGGAGAAAGCCTATAACTCTCCTACATCAGTATTGAATGAGGAAACTAACTATAGGCTTACTAAGGAAGAAGATGAACAAAGATTTTTGGATGGTGATGTCAATTCTTATGCCATCTACCAACTAAAAGGTGGCGAAGATTTAAGAGACTATCGCTTTGAAGGATTGGAGAAGTTACAAAAAGATAGACTTTCTGTTGAATATGATAATTATGAGCTAATTTATACGGCACCTTTAACTGATTTTAATGGGGACAAAGACCATACTTTAAACAAGCTTTATGAACAGTTTAATATAAATCATCCTGATGATTTTAAGGGACACTCCCTTTCTGTAAGTGACATCATTGCTTTAAAGATAAATGGTGTTGTATCTTTTTATTATGTAGATAGCTTTGGCTTCAAGGAACAATTTCATTTTCTTCCTGCACAAAACTATTTAGAAACAGCTGAAAAAACCTTAGAGCAAAATTATAACCAGATAGATAGTATTATCAATAATAAGCCAACAGTAGAAGAACTGGAGCAAACAGTAAAAGCAGGTGGCAGTATTTCACTGTTGGATCTTGCAAATGCTGTACGGGCAGAAAAAAAGGAAAAGAAAAATTCTGTAGTGGAACAGCTTAAGACAAAACCAATTATTGAGAAAGAAAAGCATAAAAAAGCACCCCAAATAGGTGCGGAAATGGAGCGATGAATATGAGCAAATTTACAGCAGAAGAAACCAATTTAATATGTATCTACAATACTGGCTCAAGAACAGGCTTACTTTCAGAACTTTCTCAAATGCGAATTCACTTGGAGCAAGATGAAACTGAACTTTTGGAGCTTTCGCAATCGGTTATGGATAAAGTAACTGCTATGAGTAATGGTGAATTTGACAGTATTGCAGCAGAATTAATTGCTGATTTTGAGGAATAGTTCCCATTAGTCTATCAACAAAGAAAGAGGAGAAAACAAATGAGTATGAGAAAGATTTACCGTAAAGTAGCAAGGAAACATGGAGTTTCTGTAAAGGAAGTAAAAGAGGAAATGCAGAAAGCTTTAGACTATGCATATACAAATACACCTGATGATGGAGTTACAGAAGTTTACCAGAAACAAGTACCATCAAAAGGAGAAATACCCACACCAGATGAGTTTATAAGGTATGCAGCAAATAAAGTAAAAAAATAAGATTAGCTACCCAATACAATGGATTATTATGTATTGGGTAGTTTTGTAGAATGTATTGTATAAAGGCTTTATATATACTAAAAGGCTTCTTAGCAGTAAGATTAGTTTTGGAGTATATAATAATTAACTGTTGGTTAATTTTTTTGAAAAAAGATTAATAAATAGTCAATTGCCTAATATAATTAGCTCTAATATAATTATAATATAAAAAGGTTATCAAAGAAAGCATGGGGTGATTGATTATGAAGATTAATGAGATAATAAAGAAAAAACGTATGGAACAAAACTTGACACAAGAAAATATTGCGGAGTATTTAGGAGTTTCTACTCCAGCAGTAAACAAGTGGGAGAAAGGAAATTCTTACCCGGACATTACGTTATTACCTGCTTTAGCTAGATTACTAAAAACTGATTTAAACACATTATTGTCATTTGAAGAAGATTTAACAGACAATGAAATAGGGAATTTCGCCAATGAGCTTGTTGCTATTATTCAAAAAGAAGGTTTTGAAACAGGATACCAACTAGCAATGAAAAAAATTCAGGAGTACCCAAATAGTAATATGCTGATTTATACAGTTGCATTATCATTAGAAGGTGCTATGTCTATATTTGGATATGAAGAAGATGTAAAATATTCTGTTCAGATTGAAAAAATGTATGAACGTATTGCAAATGGTGAAGATAGTACAATTCGTAATCATGCAGTGTCAATGCTTATTTCAAAACATATGGAGCGAAGCGAATATGATAAAGCTCAAAAACTAATAGATGACTTACCTGAAAATTCATTTGACAAACAGCAGCTACAAGCAAATCTTTATATAAAAGAAAAAAATTATCACCAAGCATTAGAGCTATTAGAAAAGAAATTGGTTGAGGAGGTCAATGAGATTCAAACAATTCTATTAAAGTTGATGGAAATTCATTTTAAAGAAAATAAAATTAAGGAAGCAGAATACTTTGCAGAGGTTTCCGAAAAAACAGCAAAGCTATACGATTTATGGAGATATAACTCTTATGTGGCTTATTTCCAACTTGCTGTGTTTAAAAAAGATGCAACAGGGTGTATTGAATTATTAAAATCTATGTTAACCGAAATGTCGAATAAATGGAATATTAATAGCTCCCCATTATATAGGCATATAAAAGTAAAAGAGGATGATTCGTCTATGAAAGAATTATTTTTGCAATCTTTGATTAATGAAGTGAATCAGAATAAAGAATTAGCATTTTTAAAGGATAATCTAGAACTCTTAGAGTTAATTAAGTAGATATAATAAATAAGACTATTAGCGATTACCTTTTATATTGTAAATAGTATAAAAATTATTTTCTTTAGCTAATACATTTAAAAAGTTCTAATATATATAAAATTAAATAAAATAATTTCTGTAACAAAAAATTAAAATAATATAAAAGGCCCATTACAAGAATTCTATCCTGTAGTGGGTAGTTTTGCGTTAAGGAGGACTAATATGGCAAACAAAGCACAAGCCTTTGCACAGTTAGCAGAGAATACCGCTAAGCAGATTACAGGAAGTCTTGCAGAATGGACAGGTTTTCTTACTACTGTTGGAAGGCTTTACAGATATAATTACCATGAACAACTCATGATTTATGCACAGCGGCCTGATGCTACGGCTTGTGCAGAATATGACCTGTGGAACAACAAAATGAACCGATATGTCCGTCGTGGATCAAAGGGAATTGCCCTAATTAACTCGACAGGGGATACTATGAAGTTACGGTATGTCTTTGATGTTTCTGATACAGTCGGCAGGGAAAATTCACGCCGTCCGTATTTATGGGAAATGCAGGAGCATCACAAACAACCAATATTAGATATGTTAGCAGATAAATTTGGTATGGAGGAAAACAATCTTTCCGATGCCTTTTATAACATTGCACAGGATTTGGCAATAGAGTATTATGATAATCACAAAGGCGATATACCCTATCTCATAGAAAATAGCTTTTTAGAGGACTATGATGAGGATAATATTAAAGCAGCTTTTGAAAATGTAGCTACCGTCAGCATAGCATATACCCTTATGAAAAGATGTGGACTAAATCCAGATGAGTTTTTTGACCATGAGGACTTTTTAAGTATATTTGATTTTAACACCCAAGATGCTGTTGCACTATTAGGTACGGCAGTTAGTGAACAGTCTGAACAAGTATTTAGGCAGATTGCAATTACCACAGTCAAAACAGAGCGTGAAAGGAGAAATGAATATGAGCGAAATAGTTTACGTGAGGAACGGGGATTATCTAATACCCGACCTGACATTGAAACAAGTAGAACAGCCTCTAGGAAAATACGGGAGAATGAGAAAGAAATATCTTCAGGAACATCGGACACCCTTATTCAATTCCCTACTGTTGAGCGAAAAACTATTTCCCCATCTATTGGAGATAGACAAAACAGCCAACAGGAGATTAACACAGATAATGGAGGACTTACAGAAAGCTCAGCCAGCACCAGACAAGATGAAAAATCAGATGGAATGGGTAGGCTACATGAACAACTTGAAAGCACAGGCAGAGGAAATCATACTGACGGAGCTTATATACAATTAACACTGTTTCCAACAGAGGAAGAACAGATACAAAGAATAGCGGGAAGTGAAAAGCTTTCCGCTTTTTCTATGCCAGAAGAAGATATTGACAGCATTTTAAGAACTGGTGGTAATAGTACCAATAGCATATTTAGAATCGTGTCATTTTATCAAAAGGATAAATCCATTGAAGAAAAGGCTGCTTTTTTACAGGCAGAATACAAGGAAGGCGGCAAGGGACTATATATTGATGGAGAAAAAATATCCTTATGGTTTAACAAAGAAGGTATCCATATTGCAAAAGGAGATATAGCTTTGTATGCCCGTTCAAAACAAGTGATTGAATGGATTGATGTGGCAGAAAGAATTGAGGAACTTCTAAATGAAGGACAGTTTGTAACACAGGATACCTTAGAACATGTAGAGGGTTTTGAAAGGCAACAACTTGCAGAAACACTTTGGTATCTTCATCAGAATTTTGCTGATAAGGCAAAAGGTCAATTCTTTGATGAAGAAATTTTCAATGGAGGTTTTCCAAGCTCCACCAATCATATTGCAAAATTACTAAGTGACTCACAGGAAGTTAAAAATCTCATTAATGGATTACAGCGATTAACTAATGCCTACGAGGAGGATAGAGAGCTACTTCGTTTCCACTTCTATAAGCCACAAAAAATACTTTCTAATTTTAAGGACTTAAGACAAACAAAACGAGAATTTACAGCTGAAATCAAGAAAATTACAGACTTTAAGATGTTCATCACACAGGACGAGGTAGATAAAGCCCTAACAGGTGGTAGCAGTTTTCAAGATGGCAAGTATCGTATTTATAATTTTTTTACACAACCACATAGTACAAAAGAAAAGGAAGATTTTTTAAAAAATGAATATGGTACAGGTGGCAGAACTCATGCACTTTCAGGAGCTGATGAAAGCTATGAAGACCACAGTTCAAAAGGAATTGAATACAAACGCAGGGATAAAGATGATATTCTCTTGTTAAGGTGGAATGCCGTCGCTAAACGTATTGACTACCTTATTGCTAATAACCGTTATATGACTGCTGAAGAAAAAGCAAAATTTGAGGAAAGACAGGGTGAAAAAGCAGGTATTACAGAAACACCTACTATACCAACTTTAAGGGCAGAGGATACTGATTTTACTTCTATTAATCAAACCCAGACAGAAATCATTGAAGGTGATGAAGAAATATCTCTTGTAGAACAGGAGATTGGAAATGTAGAGGATGTAGAGGAAGCTTCAGAAACCAAGGGACATCAGAAACAAGAGGAGCAAGAGAAACAACAGAAACAGGCTGAAAATAATTTAATACCATACAATAAGGGCGATACTGTTTATTTTGAAAACGGTACGCCCTTTATTATTGAAGAAATAGCAAAACACAATATCACTCTTCGTGATCCATCTCTGTTTTACCCTATTTTAAGAGCAGAAAGCAGGGAAAGTTTTTTACGACTTTTAGAGCTATATCCCCAACCTGATAACCCTCAAAAACTGGAAAAAGCAGAAAATTACCGCATTACCAATGAACATTTAGGTCAAGGGAGTAAGCGTGAAAAGTTTGCAGAAAATATAGTAGCTATTACCACCTTGCAGACCATTGAAAAAGAAAACCGTCCTGCCATAAAAGAGGAACAGGAAATACTATCAAAGTATGTAGGATGGGGAGGTTTATCTGAAGCCTTTAATAAAGATAACAGCAGTTGGAGCAGTGAGTTTATACAGCTTAGAGGATTGTTGTCTGAAGAAGAATACGAAATGGCAAGAGCTTCTACTCTAAATGCCCACTATACAAGCCCTACAGTTATTAAAGCAATTTATGAGGCTGTAGAGCGTATGGGATTTGCTAAAGGTAACATTTTAGAACCTTCATGTGGTATTGGACATTTTTTTGGGATGTTACCTGAAAGTATGGAAAATTCTAATCTTTATGGTGTTGAGTTAGACAGCATTACAGGCAGGATTGCAAAACAGCTTTATCCTAATGCTAATATTTCCATAACTGGTTTTGAGAAAACACAACTTCCTGATAATTTTTTTGACTTATGCCTTGGAAATGTACCCTTTGGAAACTATAAGTTAAGTGAAAAGCGTTATGACAACTACAATTTCCTTATTCACGACCATTTCTTTGCTAAAGCTTTGGATAAGGTTAGACCTGGTGGTGTAGTGGCTTTTATAACCTCAAAGGGAACTATGGATAAACAAAATCCAGAAGTCCGTCGCTATCTTGCACAAAGAGCTGAATTATTAGGAGCTATAAGACTTCCTAACAATGCATTTAAAAACGCAGGCACAGAAGTAACAAGTGACATTTTGTTTTTACAAAAAAGAGATAGACCCATTGATATAGATAAGGATTGGATACATCTTGACACCAATGAGGATGGAATTGCTATAAATAGCTATTTTATCGACCATCCAGAGATGATACTTGGAACAATGGAAATGAAAAACGGTCAATTTGGAATGGAAAGCACTTGTACTCCTTTACCAGATGTTGATCTATCAGAACAGTTAAGGATAGCAGTGGAAAATATTGAAGGCAGTATACCTGAAATGGATCTAATCGACATGGAAGTTAATGCTGATACTTCAATTCCTGCCGACCCTGCTGTAAAAAACTATTCCTTTACCTTGGTAGATGGTGAAGTATATTATCGTGAAAATTCCCGTATGGTAAAACCAGAGCTAAATCAAACTGCAAAGGAACGCATTGCAGGACTTGTAGAATTAAGAGAGTGTGTTAATTCTCTTATTTATTACCAATTAGAAGATTACAGTGATGAAACCATCAAAGAGGAACAAGCAAAGCTAAACAGTCTTTATGACAGCTTTACTGCAAAGTATGGACTGATTAACAGTCGTGGAAACAGCCTTGCCTTTAGTGAGGATAATTCATACTATCTTCTTTGTTCTCTTGAAGATGTGGATGAAAGCGGAAATCTTAAAGCCAAAGCTGATATGTTTACAAAACGTACCATAAAAAAGCGTGTAACAGTTAATTCAGTAGACACAGCAAGTGAGGCACTGGCAATATCCATAGCAGAAAAAGCTAGAGTAGATATGGAATATATGTCAAAGCTTACAGGATTAACAGCAGAACAGGTTGCAGAGGATTTAAAAGGTGTTATATTTCCTTTGCCTGCACCAAATTACAGCGAGGAGAGTCTCGTCTATGTTACAGCAGATGAATACCTATCCGGTAATGTAAGAGAAAAACTCCATATTGCACAAATGGCTGTACAAGTATCGGATATTTTTAGACCCAATGTTGAAGCACTTATGAAAGCACAGCCAAAAAATCTTGACGCTTCTGAAATTGATGTACGTCTTGGGGCAACTTGGATTGATAAAGCGTATATCGAACAGTTTATGTATGAGCTATTTGATACCCCTTATCGACTTCATGGAGAGGTGGAAGTAAAATACGCTCCTTTTACTGCTGAATGGAGTATTACCAATAAAAATGCAGTTGGCTATAACAATGTAGCTGCTTATGTTACTTATGGTACAGACAGAGCCAATGCCTACCGTATTTTAGAGGATACATTAAATCTTCGTGATGTTCGTATTTATGACACCATAACAGATGCAGATGGTAAGGAAAAGCGTGTACTTAATAAAGATGCTACTACCTTGGCACAGCAAAAACAGCAGGCAATTAAGGATGAATTTCGTGATTGGATTTGGAGAGATGCAGATAGACGACAAACTTTAGTTAAAGAATATAATGATAAGTTTAATTCCATAAGACCTCGTGAATACGATGGACAGCATATCAATTTTGTTGGTATTAATCCTGAAATTTCATTAAGACCCCATCAAGTCAATGCAGTTGCTCATATTCTCTATGGGGATAATACCTTGCTTGCTCATGAAGTAGGTGCAGGAAAGACCTTTGAAATGGTAGCAGCAGCTATGGAAAGCAAGCGACTTGGATTATGCCAAAAGCCACTGTTTGCTGTACCTAATCATTTAACCGAGCAATGGGCAAGTGAATTTTTAAGGCTTTATCCTGCTGCTAATATTTTAGTGGCCACAAAGAAAGATTTTGAAACTAAAAACAGAAAGAAGTTTTGTGCAAGAATAGCCACTGGAGATTATGATGCTGTCATTATCGGTCATAGTCAATTTGAGCGTATTCCTATGTCTTTGGAACGACAGGAAAGACTGTTAAGGGAGCAGATTAGCGAAATTACAGATGGCATTTCAGAGGTTAAGGCAAGTGGCGGTGAAAGGTTTACAGTAAAACAGTTGGAGAGAACAAAAAAGAGTTTGGAGAAAAGTCTGGAGAAATTGCAGTCACAGGAGAGAAAAGATGATGTTGTTACTTTTGAACAGCTTGGAGTGGATAGGCTTTATGTAGATGAAGCTCATAACTACAAAAACTTATTTCTCTATACTAAAATGCGAAATGTAGCCGGACTCTCCACTACAAGTGCACAAAAATCAAGTGATATGTTTATGAAGTGCCGTTACATGGATGAGCTGACAGGAGGTAAAGGTATTGTATTTGCCACTGGTACTCCTGTTTCTAATTCTATGACCGAGCTTTACACCATGATGAGATATTTACAATATAATACCCTGCAACAAAAAGGATTAGCTCACTTTGATTGTTGGGCAAGTACCTTTGGAGAAACTGTAACTGCTATTGAGCTTGCACCAGAAGGAACTGGCTACAGGGCAAGGACAAGATTTTCAAAATTCTTTAATTTGCCTGAACTTATGGCTATGTTTAAAGAGGTTGCAGATATAAAGACAGCTGACCAACTGGATTTACCAACTCCAAAAGCAAACTATGAAACCATTGCTGTAAAGCCTACTGAAATACAAAAGGAAATGGTAAGTGAACTGTCCAATCGAGCTGCTGATGTTCACGCTAATAAGGTTGAGCCTACTGTTGATAATATGCTAAAGATAACCTCAGACGGAAGAAAATTAGGACTTGACCAAAGAATTGTTAATCCACTTCTTCCTGATGATGAAAGCAGCAAGGTAAATGCATGTATAAACAATATTTATCGCATTTGGAATGAGGGTAAGGACGAGAGACTGACACAGCTTGTATTCTGTGATATTTCTACTCCAAAAGGCAAATCTATAAGAGAATATAAAGTGGCAGAAGGAGGAGGCAAAACTATTAATTGTACAGAGCTATATGCTTTGGAGGATAGTTTAGATCAAGAGGAGGATAGCTATACCTCAACTTTTAATGTCTATGATGATATACGAGATAAGCTGATTAAAAAAGGTGTACCTGCCTATGAAGTGGCTTTCATCCACGAGGCAAATACTGAAGTAAAGAAAAAAGAGCTATTTGCAAAGATGCGTAGTGGTGATGTACGTGTACTGATTGGAAGTACAGCAAAATGTGGTGCAGGTATGAATATACAAGACCGTCTTGTGGCTTTACACGACCTTGATTGCCCGTGGCGTCCAGGAGACTTGACACAGCGTGCAGGAAGAATTGAAAGACAAGGTAATTTAAATGAGGAAGTAAATATCTACCGCTATGTAACAGAGGCAACCTTTGATGCGTACCTTTGGCAGACAGTAGAAAATAAACAGAAGTTTATTTCACAGATTATGACCTCAAAAAGTCCTGTTCGTTCCTGTGAGGATGTGGATGAGGCAGCATTATCCTATGCAGAAATCAAAGCCCTATGTGCAGGTAATCCCAAAATCAAGGAAAAGATGGATTTGGATATTGATGTGGCAAAGCTAAAACTTTTAAAAGCAAATCATCAAAGCAATCAATACCGCTTAGAGGATAACTTATTAAAATACTTTCCTGAAAACATTGAAAAGAACAAGGGATATATTAAAGGATTTGAGCAGGATTTAAAGACCCTTTCTGAAAATACACCTGCTGAAGGTGAATTTTTACCAATGATAATTAAAGACCATGCCTTTACAGATAAAGACAAAGCCGGGACTGCTCTTCTTGAATCCTGTAAAGAAGTAAATGGCAAAGACCCAATAGAAATAGGCAGCTACCGAGGTTTCACTATGCACCTCTCTTATGATGGATTTTATAATGAATTCAAGCTTAATTTAAAAGGGGCAATGAGCCATACCGTGAAATTGGGAATGGATACAAGAGGGAATCTTACCAGAATTGATAATGCCCTTGTGGCCATGTCAGGAAGGCTAAAAGCAGTTACAGACCAACTTGATAATTTGCTTAAACAAAAAGAGGCGGCAAAAGCAGAGCTTGGGAAGCCATTTCCGAAGGAACAGGAATTAAAGGATAAAGTCGCTCGACTTGCCACTCTTGATGCTGAGTTGGATATGGGTATCGGTGTTTCTGTACCACAGGAGCAGACTGAAAAGAATACTTCTAAATCTGAACGTTCTTCTGTATTAGATAGTCTAAAGCAACTCTCTCAGACAGGTAAAGAAGTGAAAGAAAAGCAAGGTAAATACTTGGAGGTGAGATAATGGCAAACCGAAAAAGGAATGTTCAGCTACATTTCATGGTAACAGAGCATGAACGAAACCTCATAGATATAAAAATGGAGCAGCTTGGCACAAAGAATATGGGAGCCTATCTTCGGAAGATGGCAATAGATGGCTATGTAATCCATCTTGATTTATCAGATATAAGAGAGCTTGTAACACTTCTTCGTCGCACAAGCAACAGCCTTAATCAACTTACTAAGCGTGTCCATGAAACAGGAAATATTTATGGTGAAGATATAAATGATTTAAGAGAGAGCTACAATAAGCTCTGGGAGACAGCAGATGAAATTTTATCTCGCATTTCAGCAATTTGAATTTGTATCATAGACAATATTAATTTTCTCTGGTATTCTTTTCCTATACAATGTACCAATGGGAAGGGAGGATTTCATTATGCGAATACTGCTTAAAATATTATTGTTTCCTATTACTTTGATATTGACTGTTATCCTGCTCATCTGTGAGTTTATCTGTACGTTTGGAACGATGCTACTTTCTATCTTGGCAATGCTCTTGTTTGCATTAGCACTGGCAATTATGATTTTCTTAGGCGAGGTACAGGACGGAATAAAAACAATGGTGCTTGCTTACCTTATCAGCCCTTATGGAATACCAATGTTTGCTGCTTGGCTTATAGGAAAAATTGGACTGATAAATGAATGGTTAAAAGCTATTTAATTATTAAAGGTAGTGAAAGCATTTTTAGTCTTTTGCTCCCTTAACTGACACAAAGCAGAAGAACCAGCGGAAAGCAAGGGCGGCATAGCCGTTTATCTCGACCCTTGCTTTTTGATGGGACTTCTGCTATTTTTTGCGATATGTTGAAAATATATTTGAGGATTGTTAATATTTGTCCTATTGGGTATTGGTATTTTTGTGTATAGTTTATTGATGGATTATTTTTATGTTAATCCAAAAAAGTGTACTTTCGTACATTTATATTGATATTTGTGTTTGTGTAGAGTATAATTATCGTATGTATGTAATCTAGGAAAAGAGGTGCCACAGTGCCAGTAAGTTATAATAAGCTTTGGAAAATATTAATAGATAAAAATATGAAAAAGAAAGAGCTTAGTGAGATAGCAGATATAAGCCCTTCCTTAATTGCAAAACTTGGGAGAAATGAAAATGTTACAGTTGAGGTTCTTGTGAAGATCTGTTGTGCACTTGAGTGCACGTTTGATGATATTGTTGAAATAATACATAATAATTAATAATGCTGAAATGAGGGACTAATATTTATGAATGCAGAAACAAAAGAAATACTAAAGCCATATATAAATAAATTGTATGAGGGTGACTGTCTTGTTTATATGAAGGAATTGCCAAACGAATCTATAGATATGATTTTATGTGATTTGCCATATGGAACAACACAAAACAATTGGGATTGCTTAATTCCCCTTGATAAATTATGGGAGGAATATAATCGTATTATTAAACCAAATGGAGCAATTGTGCTTACTTCTCATGGGATTTTTACAGCACAGTTGATATTAAGTCAGCCTAAAATTTACAAATACAAATGGGTATGGGAAAAGTCTAAACCGACAAATTTTCTAAATGCAAAAAAGCAACCGTTAAGAAAACATGAAGATGTATGTGTTTTTTATAAAAGGCAACCAACTTATCATCCACAAATGACACAAGGTGAGCCTTATGATAAAGGAATTAGAAAAGATCAATTAAGTGGAAGTTATGGAGACTTTCAGCCAGTTCATGTTTCAAGTAATGGGGAAAGATATCCTACTGATATCATATTAGTGGCAATAAAAGGTGGTTTAATAATGCACAAATTGTAACTACAATTTTAATACTTACTAAAAAAGCAGAAATAGTATCTCCAGAAAATAATACACTTATGTCATTTTATAAATGGAACAAATCGCTTTCAGAGATAGAAAATGAACCTGAATTTTCCGATACAATTGTACGTTCTGCATTGTTGGATAGGGAATTGAATTCGGATGTCATTGGACTGTCTAGATACACATATCAGCAAATTGAAGATCTACAAAGCTTAAATATTTCTTTAAATGCTCTATTTCATAACGTTATGTGGTTGTTAGATATCAAAGACAAACTTATCCCCATAAGTGAGGTTTTTACTGTATTTAGAGGTGAGCGTCGTGGATGGGATGATATGTTTTATCCAGTAGATGGACATGGTATTGAGCCAATTTGTATAAAACGAGTGTTGAAAAATGCACGAAGAGTTACTTCATTATTTGCAGAAGCAGATAATGATGCTTTTTGTTGCTCTTTCTCAAAAGAAGAATTAAGGCAGCAAAACCTTATAGGTACACTTAATTGGATAGAACGTTTTGAAAACGGAGTAAATGGTACTGGACGACCACTTACAGAAGTATTAAAAAGATCAAATATGTATTGGTATGAAATGCGAGATACTGCAACTGCTGATATATGTACAACTATGAACCCCGATAAAAGATTATTTTTTGCTAAATTTGAGGAACCGACTTTTATTAATCAAAGGTTAATTGGATTAAAAAAGAAGCCCAACTATCAAGACATAGAATTGTATCATGCATTATTGAATTCAATTATTGGCATGTTTTATATCGAAGCTATCGGATTTGGTCGTGGACTTGGTGCCTTAGATATTAACAATACAACACTTAAAAATGCTTTCATGCTGGATCCTAAACAAGTATCTGATGAGAATAGAATAGAAATATTAAATAAGTTTGCTGTTGTGTGCAGAAGAGATGTTATGAATACAATGCAAGAAATTGATCAAGCAGACAGAGTAGAGTTTGATACTGCAGTTTTAAAGGCTTTTGACATCGAGAGTATCTATCCTGATATTAAAAACTCTTTGATTTCTATGCAAAAATCGAGATTATCTGTTAGATAAGATGATTAATAAAGTATATTTGAAGGGAGGATAATAATTTGTATATTAAAAATATTGAAATAGAAAATTATCGAAACTTTAATAATTTTAGAATGGAATTTCATGATGGCTTAAATGTTATTGTTGGGGCAAACAATTGTGGTAAAACAGGGCTTTTAAAGGCTATTCACTTAATTTCTTGCCCAGAAGATATATGTGCCGATGATTTTAACAAAAATAATATTAAACAAAATTACGCTTCTAAATATAAAGAGGCTCCACCTGAAATTACGATAAAATACTTAATTGAACATGATATTTCAGAAGATAATACTGAAGATGAAAGTATTACTAAATTACTTTCTTTTATTGGCATGGATAAAATCAACGAATCTAAATCAGCTTCATCAGATTCTATACAATACACTATAACGGCATGCGTAAAAATGAGATATTCATTAAATGCAAAGGAAGTTGGTAGATATCTAGAAGAGGCAAAAAAAATTACTAAATTTGACGAGTATTATGACATGCTTAAATTCTTTGTAAAACATTATTCATGGCATTATACAAATGGTATGTCTGAATTTGAGATTGATAAAAAAGAAGCAACAAATATCTTTAAGGTGGATTTCATTGAAGCGGAACGAAATAGTGGTACTGTATACAAGGAAACAAAAGGTGAAATCGATAGATTTCTCAAGGCAGATGAAAATGTGGCTTCCATACAGCAATTTCAACAAGATCTTTCAAGTGAAATGAAAAAGTTAATTAAACAAGTTTTAGCAAATATACAATCTCTTATAGACAACGAAAGGAATGCAATTGGTTTAGAAAAAGGTAATGTTGCTATAGCTCAGGATATTCGTTCTACTATTTCTATATCAGATTCATATGTAATTGATGTAAAAGATACGAAATCAGGTTATACTGTTCCACTATCTCATAATGGACTAGGGTATAATAATTTAATAAATATGTACATGCTCATAAGATTGACAGAGATTAAGAAAGGAAGAGATTTTCGAATTCTTTGCCTTGAAGAACCTGAATCTCATCTACATCCTGCTATGCAGTATAAATTATTCAAATTTCTTAAGAATCTTGATGAGACAAATGATCTAAATCAACAGATTTTTGTTACAACACATTCTTCTAATATTACTGCTGTAGCAGGTCTTGATAATATGTTTATGATGGACTATAAAAGGCAAGATGATAATGAAGACTGTGTACAGCAAAGCTTGCAAATACAATTTAGAGACAATGAAAACTCAAAAAAACATATGATGAAATTTTTAGATGTAACTAGATCAGATATGCTTTTTGCTGATAAGGTGATACTTGTAGAAGGAATTGCTGAAAAATTACTTTTACCTAAATTCATGGAGAAGCTTAGGTATTCTTATGAAGATGAGCATATATCAATTGTAGAAATAGGCGGTAAACACTTTAGTCATTTTATTAACGTATTTGCACATAATGCTGTTGAGAAGAAGGTGCTGTGTGTTACTGATAAAGATTTTAAATGGTTTCAATCTGAAAAAATAGAACCAATATCAAATTATGCTAAATTTGTTCCTTCTCACATTGAAACAATCAATAAATGCTTTATTGATGTGACAAATATACATATTGTGTCACAAAAACAATTAGGGAGGACTTTTGAAGATGAACTCTTTATGAGCAATATTGATAATGATTATGTTTTAATTAAATTGCTTCAAATAGCTTTGCCAGATTCGATGAAGGATTTTATTGGTGAAAATGGCACCAACTTTTATAAATGGTGGAATAATCTTAAAAAAGTTAATCAAAAGAGTAGAGAAAAAATATTACCAATTCTTAATAGATATATTTGTGCGTGTAAATGTTATATTAAGGATGCGAATACATATAAGAAGCTGTTTTTTGCAGAGTTATTTTTAACTTATGCTAAAAACAAAAAAGGTGATGTTGCTCTAAGCTTATTGGTTGAAGAAAACTTGATGAATGAAATAATTGTTCCTGATTACATCAAGGAGGGTATAGAATGGCTATCGAAATAACTTCTGGTGATATACTTACTTCGCAACAATTGTCTAAACATATGAAAATATATGCTGGACCAGGGGCGGGTAAAACACATTTTTTAGTAGAAAATATCAAAAATATAGTAAAAACTGTACCACAAATTATTAATAGCCAAAATAGAAAAGTTTTGTGTATTACTTATACAAATTCAGCAGTTGAAGAAATTCAGCGTCGGCTGCATGGATTTAGTGACGCAGTTGAAGTTAATACAATACACGGTTTTATTATAAAACATATCATAATGCCTTTTCAAGAAGATTTGAAACAAATAATTAAAACAGATTTTAATTTAGAAATAAATAGTAAGAGAAAAATAACCTCTCAAATTGAAGGACTAAGCATATTACATGGACATGAAAAAGAACAAATTTATAATTATATTAATAATGAGTTGTCTATATCGCAAGAATACGACTTTAGTAAAAAAATAATGGGAGAGGTACAAATTGATATACAGGAATACTATAAATCAAAAAAACATTTATTAATGTATTCAAATAAGATCTCTTCTGAAGTAGCTATTATAATAAAAAAATATATTTGGTCAACTGCTTGTAAACTTACTCATGATGAAATTTTATATTTTGGATATAGAATATTAAGGGTAAATAGTACAGCATTGTATGCTTTAAGAGTAAAGTTTCCATATATTTTTGTTGATGAATTTCAAGACACTAATCCTTTGCAAACACTTATAATTAAGGAGATTGGAGAAAAACATAGCGTAGTTGGGGTTATTGGAGATGTTGCACAGTCAATATATAGCTTTCAGGGAGCAAAACCTTCAGAATTCCAAAACTTAATAAATATTGGTAAAAATGATATAGTTGAATATATAATTAAAGGCAACCGGCGTTCTCCCAACAATATTGTTCAATTATGTAATTATATAAGAAAATCTGATGTTTTAAGGCAAGAAAGCATAAAGACATATTCTGACGACATAGAGGGAAAAGAAATTGAAGCCAAACAAATAGTTTTTGTTATTGGAGAGAGTGAAACTGCATTATCTTTATTAAATACTGTAAAGAATAGCGGTGGAGTTATTTTGACTCGCACATGGGCTATGGCATTTAAATATATTCAAAATATAAGTAATGAGCAAAAAAAAATATTAACAAATATCTATAATAGTTATTATGCTTCACCTATAGATATTAGAGCTGAAATTGTTGAACATAATAATGTATCTTGGGTGAGAGCTTTTAGATTTATTATGAAACTATATGATGCTTATACCACTAATTCTTTTATTGATTTATTATCTGCATTTGGATTATATGTGAATATTGATATCCTTAAAAAAGACAGATCGATCTTAACTACTGATGTTATTTCTCTTAATAAAGGATTGGTAGCTTTATTTAAAGGAGTAAATGATTACACTCTTATTGTTGATATAATAAATAGGTTTAATTATTTGCTGTTAAATGACATAAATCTTAAAACCTTTTTTAAGAAATTAGGAGATAATAATTTCCAAATTGAATATTTGACTGAATATGATAATGAAAAATTGCAGATGAATTTAAACAAATTAGAATTAGGCACAGTACAACAACTCTTTAATGAGGTGTTTTCTAAAGATAGTAAATATATGACAGTACATCAAGCAAAAGGTTTAGAATGGGACAAGGTAATAGTAGGTGTTGTACCAAGCAGATTTGATTGTACAACATTAAATGATTTTTGGAGTAACCCTAGGATTCTAGAAGAATCCCCCTCGGATGAATTTACTCGACTATACTATGTTGCTTGTAGCCGTGCAAGAGAAGAATTGTATATCCATTTACCAGATGCAAGTTTAGTTGGAGTTATTACTACTAATCTAGATAGGTATATCGAATCTACAGAATGTAACTTGAATTATAGATTTTGTTATTAGTGATGAAATTTTTAGATTACAAATGTTGGGAGGTTAAAGGTGAATAGTAAGGAGTGGAATAAGAGGATTGCAAGGAGATCTGATTTCAGTAGTAAACTAGTACATTTAACAAAAAATCATGACGCTACCAGTGGATTTGGAAACTTGTTTAAGATATTGACCGAAAAGAAAATTCTCGGAAGTACAACAGAAAGTGGTTTTATTTGTGGAAACATTCCTGCTGTTTGCTTTCAGGATATGCCGTTGCATTCTATAGCCGAAAATATATATTATGAACAATATTTAAAAAAGAATCAAAACAGTCAAAAACATAGGTATACGGGGTATGGTTTAAGGTTTTCTAAAGAGTATATATATCAAAAAGGCGGTCGACCTGTCATATACGATAGAACTAAAGATGCAAAATCATATTTAAATGAAGATAATTATTGGAGAATTGTCAATTTTGATCTAAGCAATAAAGACAACTATATTGATTGGACGCATGAGAGAGAATGGCGCCTACCAAATAATTTGGACTTTGAATTATCTGCTGTTGAAGTCTTGTTACATGATGAAAAGGGATATAAGAACTTTATTAGACGATGCCGTGAGATAAGTTCACCCGATATTCTATACGAAATAAAATCAATAATAGTAATGCCCTCTCTAATTTTTTGAATTCAGAATTAAGTTTACTGAAAGAGTTGCTAATCGCGACTCTTTTTTTAAGCTATAAAGGAGGTGCTTTTTATGGCAACAACTCGCTTGATTTCTATGCACCGAAACAAAGGAAAATCTATTGCCAGTTGCCTTGTAGACCGTACGGATTATGCAATAAATCCTGTCAAAACTAACGATGGGAAATATATAAGTTCTTATGAATGTGACCCTAAAACAGTGCAGGGAGAGTTTTTATTATCCAAAC
>ENA-UOOI01001027-UOOI01001027.1-fermentation-metagenome-genome-assembly--contig:-NODE-1027-length-31722-cov-50.693308_pt1 | contig 31722 bp, 30 predicted proteins | sample MGYA00245779_ERZ724027 | MGnify/ENA primary metagenome ERZ724027 (study PRJEB28704, sample SAMN03018318) | fermentation metagenome | biome: anthropogenic terrestrial biome; feature: soil...
GAATTCTAAACTGTTTTTTTTAAAACTGCTTCTTTAATGTTTATTTTCTAAAGCTGATTTTTTATTCTATAGCTGATTTTTATTCTATGAGCCTATCCCAAAACTTCCTGTAATCTAATTATTGCTGCTACCATTACAACTCCTAGATATGATTCCTCTTTTATTTCATATCTTGGAAATACTTTTTTACATAACTCTATCCAGCTAAAGAACCTTTCTACTATGCTTTTCTTTTTGTATTCTTCCTGATCTACCTTTATTGGCCTTCCTCTCTTCTTTTTCTTTCTGTTTCTTTTATTACTACGGGAGCGCAGAGGGTCACGAATACCCCGTCCTTTAGGTCGGGGAGGGAGTGAACCCTCGCTGGCTTTTTTGTTTTCGTTTAACTCTCTATATCATCAGTTCTTTGTAAAATGAGGTTTTTTGGCACCATAGCCAGAGGTTGTTCCAGCCACCTCTGGCTAGGATGTGATAACATTTGCATGGAAAAAGGCTACACAATCCATGCTATGGAAGTAGTAAACAATCATATTCACTTGTTTCTGGAATTCCATCCAAGTAATTCCCTGTCAGAGGTGATTCAATACTTGAAAGGAGGCAGTTCTTACAGACTATTCAAGCTCCATCCTGATGTGAATAAACGATATTGGGGTGGAAGCCTTTGGTCAAATGACAAGTTCTATCGATCCGTTGGAAACGTAACTGTTGATACAATTAAGCATTACATTAAAGAGTCGCAAGGAAAACAGGGTGAAGAGTCCCGATTGTATAGATTCATGAGATCCGAGCAAAGAAGACTTGATGATTTCTAATTAACAGAATAACCGGGCGGCCCGAAGCATAACCCATCCTTTTGGATGGGGTGACTGTAAGCAATTTGATTTATAACTAAGGCACCTGGTATCATTCTCATCCATACACAATTCAATGATAAAAGCGAGGAAAATATGATGTTTAATCAGTTAATTAAAACACTTAAGCTATCTAATTAACAAATAGGCCATTTAATGGATGTACATTATTTGGGGGAGGGGTGGTACCATATTTAATTGGGCAAATAGTGCTTAATAACTCTTAAATAACTAATCCTTTTTTGAGGAGCCTATCATAAATTAGTATGAGCGAAGCTCGATCTCTTTAATTTCTTTATTAAGATAGTGATTATATATAAAAAGGGCAACAGGCTGCAGAACTGCAGCTTGGCGCATTGGACCGTCCTCCCGAGGCCGAGCTCGGGCGACGACCTGAAAAATACATTTAGCGTAATATTTAAAAAAATTATGAAAAGCTCAAGCAGAAGAGAGTGCTACAATGGCTTCTGCCAGATCTCCATTTGAACTCTTAAGGGCTTCTCGAGCTTCATCTTCTGAAACACCGGTCTGCTCCATTACGAGTTTTATATCTTCTTCAGGAATTTCCAGTTCTTTCGGAACTTCCTTTACGTCGCCTACAATCTGGTATGTTTCCGAACCCTGGACCTTCATGATAGTCACATTTGCATTCTCTATAATGAAATTAGAGTCTGCAGTTTTTATGATTACTTCTTGAACATCCTTGAGCTCTTTAACATCAATTCCCATCTGTTTCATCATTTGTTTCATCTTAGCCGGGTTCATTCCACGGCCTCCCATTCCTGGGAACATAGGTCTACTTCTCCTTTATTTTAATTTGCTTTTTCAGGTTCGGTTCAATACCTTCAGCGCGATTTATTTACTTAATGGCATCCGCCGCCACAGGAGCCACATCCACCAGCTGTGGGGTTGCGGATAAGGAATCCTTTCCCATTTTCATCCTCAATAAAATCAATGCTGCCCTCAGAGAAGCTCCTTTCAATATCTTTTGCCATAACAAGTTTAATTCCGTTACTTTCCATTGTCACGTCTTCTTCCTTGAATTCATCATCAAAAGCTAATCCATATTGAACTCCACTGCAGGCAACTCCGGCAACAAAAATTCTTAGAGCAAGCTCAGGTTTTCCTTCCTGTTCAAGCAATGTTTTCAATTCTGAAGCAGCTTTGTCTGTTATTTCTATCATCTACACACCTCTTTTTTACTTTCCATATTTACAAAATATTTATGTAGTTTATTTCCTACAAGATGCCATCCGTTACAGCTTACAGATAATTTCCAAACGTTATATACTCTTGCATCTGGCGAACATAACGTTTATTATAAATTGCGCTTTCCCCTGAAAAAGACATTTTCACAGGAATATGGGAGGGCAGAGATTTGATTCTCTCTCACGGAATCTTAATGTTCTGCCAATATGTGTCAATATATTTTCTATTTTATATATTTATCTTCTAATATTCTTTTTGCACTACCTTTTCACAAAAATTCGGCATCTTCATCAACAGGTTCCTCAAGAACCTTTGCATTATAAGCATTAATCTCCAGAGAATTACGTTTTCCCTTCACTTCCCAGAAAGGAATATACACAAGCTCCATATCAAGCCGTATTTCTTCAGATCTGGGGCTGAAACTCCTATGCTCATATATAACTGCCTGTCCTTCCGTGTTGTTAAAATGTATTTCGCGTGTATTCTCTTCTATAATTAAACCTAGGAGAATCTTTTCTGCTTGTTTTCTATCCACATTTGACCTTTTTAGCTCATATTGCACGGCAGGAATTCTTGTAGGCACGGCAAGTCCTTCGATTTCCATCTCTTCTTTCGACTTGTTTAGAGCATTAAGAAAACCCTTTCCTTCTCCAACAATACTCAGGACTTTTGATTTAAAGCGTTTTTCTGCTTCAACGCTGTATCGGTATCTCCAGAAAGGAACAAACTTCAAAACTGCTTCCCTGGGGCTGCTTATATAGGGTTTTGCAATGATAATCGCTTGATTTTTAGAAATCCTTGGTTCTACAGACTGTATATTCAGCATTTCATAAGATTCAATCTCTGGAACCTCAACTTGTTCAGTTTTATTTGTATTTTTTCTCCTCTCAAAGTTTTGTGTCAAGGATCTCGTATCAAAAGCACTTTTTTCGGCCTCAGATTGCTGGATCGGAAGAGACAAGAGTTCTCCGTTAAAATAAGTTTCCTCTTTGAACTCATCTTTTAGTTTCCGGTCATCTTTTAGTTTCCGGTTTTCTACAGGCAATTCAATAGCTGGCTGGCTGTGTAGGTCTCGTGCTTTACTGGCTGGTTGAATCTCTGGCTCAAAATAAGAGATCTTTGATTTCTGTTCAAGATTTAAAAGAACCGCTCTTCCAATTTGAAGAGCCAATTCCTCTCTATCCCAAATATAGATCCCAAGTTCAGCTGCATAGTCAATTAACTTTTCAGACCCTTTCCGGGTAGTTACATAGATTCCTGTACAATCCTCTGTTTTTTCTGAAAAAGCTTTTATTTCCTCGTAATCTGGCTGCAGGGCACACCTGACATAAGCTTTATGCCCATTTTTCTCCACAAGAATGTCACACTTGCTGGATATTGTGGCTTTGTATCCGGAGCATTTGAAGACACCAAAAAGGATTTCTAAAAGGTCTTGCTTCATGATTCTCACTTTCTTATATCCTATACAGCTAAAATAGTTTATGTCTGAACCTTAGATATGATTATTTAATATTTCTGTTATAAGCTGGCCTATTCTTCTTTTGCGTCTTTTCTACACATTTTCAAAGGTACAAATATTTAAGAAATCAAGCCCTAAACAGATATATATGAGTGGTATCAGGTTTGGAGCAGATTCCTTTTCCACATATGAAGAAGGAATAAAGAAAGAGTGGATTGTAGGAAATGGACTCGGGGGATATGCCTCATCTACAATCATAGGAGCAGGAACAAGGACTTATCATGGACTCCTCGTTGCAGCTTCAAAGAATCCTCCAGGAAGGTTTGTATTGCTTTCTTCCCTTGATGAGGAAATTTCGCTTAATGAAGAAGTTTACCGGCTTGCGAGCCATAAATATCCAGGGACTGTTTTTCCTAAAGGTTTTAATTACCTCTCCAAATTTGTTCTCGCTCCTTTTCCTCTTTGGGTCTATCAGCCAGATGCATTTACTGTGAAGAAAAAGGTTTTTGTGATTCATGACAGCAATACAACCTGCATTCTCTATGATGTCAGATCCAGAAGAGAGGGAGCTTTGTTAAGGATCATTCCGCTGGTAAATTCTAGAAACTTCCATCACACTGTTCGCTCAGGAGAACTTTCTTTCTCCCAGAAAGCAATTCCTACAGGAGTAGAACTGGAAAGCTCTAATGGTTTTACTTTCTCGCTTTCCTCCAATCTCCAGTACCATTCTGATCCCAAGTGGTACTATAATTTTGAGTATGACACCGAAAAGCAAAGGGGACTGAATTTCCAGGAAGACAATTTTAATCCAGGCTACTTCGAAAGCAAACTCAAAATCGGAACTTCCCACTTTTTTATTGTCGCTTCAACAGAAGATATTTCTTCTCTGACGCTCGAGAAGGTTGAAGAATTTTATACAAGGGAGGTGTACCGACAAAATCTCCTTGTCTTTAATTCAAGACTTACCGAGCCCTTTGCTCTTAAGCTTCTCAGGGCAGCAGATCCTTTTATAGTGAAAAATCCTTCTACAGGTGAGAGCACGGTAATTGCAGGATATCACTGGTTTTCTGACTGGGGGAGGGATACTATGATTTCTATACCTGGTCTGCTTTTAATTCCCCGTCGCTTTGAGGAGGCAAAATCTATTCTCAAAAACTTTTCCAGGCATTGTAAGAGAGGCCTGATTCCTAATGCTTTCTTAGCGCTCGGAGGAGAACCAATTTATAACACTGTTGACGCTTCTCTCTGGTTTATTCACACTGTTGGCCGGTATTTTGCCTATACAAAAGATTTCATTTTCCTCTCGGATATCTGGGATACCGTGGATGATATCATAAATAATTACCGTAAGGGTACAGATTTTGGAATCGGCATGGATTCCGATTATCTTATCCGGCAGGGACCTCAGCTAACCTGGATGGATGCTAAAGTCGGGGATCAAGCAGTGACCCCAAGAGCAGGTAAAGCCTGTGAAATTAATGCTCTCTGGTATAATGCCCTGAAAACGGCTTCTAATCTGGGTACTCTTCTAGGGAAAAACATTTCTTCATACGAAACTCTTGCAACCGGAGTAGCTTCAAACTTTGAGAATACTTTCTGGAACCCGAAGACTAATTGTCTTTTCGACCTTGTATCTCAGGATGAAGCAGGAAATGAGGTTAAAGATCCTGCAATCCGTCCTAATCAAATCTTTGCAGTGGCTCTTCCCTACACCATGCTTTCTCCTGAGAAAGAAAAAGCTATTGTAGATCGAGCCGAAAAAGATCTTTTGACCCCCTTTGGGCTTAGAACTCTTTCGAGGGATCATCCTTTATATAAAGGACAGTGTCGCGGAGACCCCGCGAACAGAGATGCGGCCTACCACAATGGGACCGTCTGGCCCTGGCTCCTTGGCGCTTATGTGGGAGCTTACCGGAAGGTACATAACTATTCAAAAGAAAGCCTTGAAGATATGCGGGCTCTTCTGCAGGGTTTTGATATACACTTTGAAACCGCAGGTATAGGCACTATTTCTGAAATCTTTGATGGCGACTATCCTTACACTCCAGGTGGCTGCATTGCTCAAGCCTGGAGCATTGCAGAAATCCTTAGGGCATATGTCGAAGAGGTACTGGGAATTAAGCCTTGAAAGAAGAATTAGGTTTACTGGTGTTTTTCCTTCATGCCCTTAAAATCTAATTCCCTCTCTTTTTTATATTAGTTCTACAATCTATCCCCCATGATTGATTTTGATACTTTGAAATCCGAGAACGGCCTGATCCTTGCCATTGTTCAGGACCAGCTTAGCAGGGAGGTACTGATGTGCGCCTTTATGAATCGGGAAGCCCTTGAGAAGACAGTAGAAACCGGAATTGCACACTTCTGGAGCCGGAGCAGACAACAATTATGGAAAAAAGGAGAGACCTCTGGGCATGTACAGAAGATAAAAGAGATCAGGATTGACTGCGATATGGATTCCCTCCTCCTGCTTGTGGAACAGACCGGAGGAGCCTGCCATATGGGGTACAGATCCTGTTTTTACCGGAATCTCGAGGGAAAAATTGTAGGGGAGAAAGTCTTCGAGCCGGAAGATGTTTATTAAGTCTCATTAAATTCGCCAAGCCTGTCAAGTTTGGAGACTGTGGCAAGTCATATTACGCCTCGATTTCGCTTCAATTTCTTTATTTTTGTTCTCTTATTTTTATTTGAGTTCCCTATTTTTGGATCCATTTATTTTCAGTTTTTCAATAATTTTGTTCCTTCGACATAGTTTTCTGATTTATCTTTTAAAAGATATTGTCAAAAGTTTTATTATATAGCATCTGGTTCTATATCCCCTTATATGGCTGAAGACAAGCGGATATGGAGAATCGTTCCAGATACAAGTGTAATTATCGATGGAAGGCTTTCTTCTCGCATTAGAAGTGGGGATTTCAGGGGTGCGGAAGTTATTATCCCTGAAGCTGTGGTATCGGAACTTGAAGCCCAGGCAAATCGGGGCAAAGAAATTGGGTTTAAAGGGCTTGAAGAGCTTTTGGAACTGCGCAGACTGGCAGACAGGGATGAAATTCTCCTTCAATTCAGCGGGGTTCAGCCTACTCTTGAAGAGATCAAACTGTCTAAAGAAGGCAGGGTCGATGCTCTTATTCGAAGCACGGCTGTCGAAGTTGGAGGGCTTTTTTTAAGTGAAGATAGGGTACAGTCTCTTATAGCTAAAGCAAAAGGGCTTAACGTCGAGTACATGCATCCCAAAACCCTAGACCCATCAGAACTTCCGCGCCTCAAAGTAGAGCATTTTTTCACTGAAGATACGATGTCCGTACACCTTAAAAACGGGGTCCTCCCTATGGCCAAAAAAGGTCCTGTAGGGAATATACATTATGTAAGGATTCGTGAAACCCCTGTTACTTCCTCAGAACTTTCCAGTATTTCGAGAGAACTTATTGAAAGGGCGAGGCTTGATCCCGAATCTTTTATTGAGATGTCTTCCAGTGGAGCTACTGTCCTGCAAATCCGTAACATGCGAATTGCAATTGCTCACCCGCCTTTCTCTGATGATATGGAAATTACGGTTGTCAGGCCAACTGTGGTTGTGGATCTTGAGCACTATCGGCTTAGTGACAAACTCAAAGAACGGATTGTAAGCCAGCGTGGTATTCTTATCGCGGGTCCACCAGGAGCCGGAAAGTCTACTTTTGCTGCTGGAGTTGCCCGATACCTGAATGACCATGGACAGGTAGTCAAAACCATGGAATCTCCCAGAGATCTCCAGGTGCCTCCTGAAATCACCCAGTATTCCCCTCTGAATGGCAGGATGGAAAATACTGCGGATCTTTTGCTTCTGGTCAGGCCTGATTACACAATATATGATGAAGTTAGGAAAACCAGTGATTTTCTGATTTTTGCAGATATGCGGCTTGCAGGCGTGGGAATGATTGGGGTAGTACACGCAACAAGGGCAGTAGACGCAATTCAACGCCTGATTGGAAGGGTTGAACTGGGCGTTATCCCCCAGGTAGTGGATACTGTTATTTTTATTGATAAAGGAGAAGTTGCAAAGGTTTTGGTGCTTGAATTTACTGTTAAAGTCCCTCATGGAATGACGGAACAGGATCTTGCAAGACCGGTAATTATTATTGCAGATTTTGAGACCAGAAAAGTCGAATATGAAATTTATACTTATGGAGAACAGGTTGTAGTCATGCCAATAGGGCCTTCTACTGACCTCAGAAAACCTGCCTGGAAGCTTGCGGGAGAAGAAATAAGGAATGTTATTAGCAGGTATGCATCCGGTCCTGTTGAAGTGGAACTAGTCTCAGACGATAGTGCAATCGTAAAAGTTCGAGAAAGTGAGGTCCGGAAAGTTATTGGCAAAGGCGGAAACGTAATTGACCGGATCGAAAATCTCCTTGGGTTGCATATTGATGTAAGAGAGCTGGAGGCCGAGGCTCCAGAAGCTGCAAAAGGCCGAAAATATGGAGCTGAAAGCAGAACTCCTCGAGAGAAACAAAGAATGTCCAGCTTTGAGGAAGCACCAGTTGTTTCTTCGGTCCATCCTTTAATAGAAAGAAATAAGAAGCACATTATTCTTGGAGCACCGGAGCTTGCAGGAAAGGATGTGGAAGTCTATATCGAGGACGAGTACCTCTTCAGTGCAACGATAAGCCGACACGGAGAAGTGAAACTCAGAGCAAACTCGGATCTTGCAGCCGATATTATGGAAGCCCAGGATAGGGGAGAGCCTATTGAGATTAGGCTGATCTCCTGATTTCTTCTTTCAAGTAACTTATTACTTTTTTTGCTGTTTTCCTTTTTGTTCTTTTTTGCTGTTTTTCTTTTGTTCTTTTTTCTTTTCTTCCTTTTTATCCTTCTTTTCTGCTGCTGGCTCTATTTTATTAGTTTCTTACTGTCTTAGTTTTTATACTTTATTATTTTAATATTAATTCTTCAAAAGATTATTTATACTGTTTGACTAGTCTTTGTAGTAGAAATTCATAGGGGTTATGGTAAGATTGGATAGGTTGCATCATGCAGAGTCAGAAATAAAGGAGGGTTTGCAGGAAAGGATTGAAGTTTTTGACCCAAATACAGGACATCTCGGGAAAAGATTCAGGACATCTGAGAAAAGTCTTTGTATTGAGGAAGCTTTTCCTGTACTGCAAGCTGGTCAAACTTTCTCCGGAAAATTCTCAGGCTTTTTTCTGGACGAGAGCACAGGGTGTGCTATTGCATGCAATTCTTCAATTGCAGGCTCTTCAATTATTCCACAGGTACCTTCAGTTTCTCCTGATGTTTTTATTTGCGGAAACCCTTTTCTTCTGGATCTGGCTCAGTCCGTTTCAAAAGGAAATATTTCGTGTTTCAGGTTCAGTGCATTATTTTCTTCTGGCGAATTCCCTAATCTTTCTACGGGTCCTTTGGACAATTCCTCCGAGGTTTCTGGAACCGGTTATAGGATCAAAAGTATAAATGAGGTATTTTTCAGCATCTCTGAAAGTCTCCGTACTCTTCAGGCTGCTATATCTGAGCTGTCAAATTTTACTCATAGCAATCTCAAATCCGAAATCGAAAAATTGGAAACGGAACTTCGTAATTTCAAGGATCGGGAAAATATAAAAAATGAATATATAAAAGAGCTTGAGTCCCGTATAAAATTTCTCGAGAACCAAAACACATTAACCATCGGCTCTATGAAAATTCCTTTTGAAATATCAGGAGTTATAAGCTCTTTAGTTGTTTTCCTTACCAGTTTTTTCATCTGGTCTGGCCGATGGGATATAATAAGGTCTTCTTATTTCTTGATCGGACTTACCGTGCTAATGACAGGAGTCCTTTTTATGAAGTCTTATATGGTAAACCAAAAAAGGAAATTATGACAGATTAGATATGAAAAAGAAAATTTGTGTATTTAATAAACTGGGCTTGTTTCTATAACTTTTTTGGTACGGCTAAGGTTCTATTATTGATAGGCCTCTAAATATATTTATATATATTTAATTCTTTTACAGTACAGTTTCGACTTTTCTAGGGAAACAACATGATAGAATTAACTAAAGCCATTATTTTAGGTTTTACAGTAGGCATATCTGCAGCAATTATTCCAGGGCCCATGATGTTTGCAACAATTGCAGCGTCTTTCAAGAAAGGTTGGAGAGCAGGACCTTCAGTTTTCATAGGGCATGCCTTGGTAGAGCTGTCTATTTTAGTGATTATACTTATAGGCGCATCGTCTTTTCTTGGAGCAACAGTCATTACATATCTGGCTATAATAGGCGGATTAATTATGTTTCTTTCAGGGCTGGTAATGATAAAAAACGCAAAAAAGGCTTCTACAATGGATATTCCCATTTCAGCCAGTAGCTTGAATTTGTCTTCAGGTCCTGCAAAAATTTTAACCCTTGTGCTGAATCCTTTCTCAGGCCCGGTGTCTGCAGGAATTATAACTTCTGCATTGAATCCTATTTTTGTTATATGGTGGCTAACAGCGGGTAGTGCGATTGTCCTTCAGGAATATCTGGTAGGTATTTCTTCAGTAGGTGCATTTCTTCTCGGCCACTGGATAGCAGATTTTGGGTTCTTGTTGACGGTATCCTCATCTTTTTCACAGGGGAATAGGATTGTATCCCAACGTACGCATGAAATAATGGTATACTTATGCGGTGGCTTTATGGCTCTTTTCGGCATGTGGTTTATGATAAATAACAGTAATATCGCTGCAATGATCTGAATTTGGTTCTGTAGTGATCTTCTAAGAGCCTTTTTAGATCCAGTATGCAGTAATGCACGTTATATAGTGCCATAATTTGTGAGGATTGAACGGGTACGGTGAGAATTCAGGTTCGTTTAGTGCCATAATTAATTTATTGTCAGAAAAATCATAATAGGCAGAAGATACTAGAGAATAAAGAATGATAATGATTTTCAACTAATGCTTTCGGTAAAGGAATTGATATGTCGCCTTTAAGGAATTAATATATTGCCTAAATATCGTACTTACCATTGATTTTTCGATTGATTTTTTTTCTTCTTAACATTTACAAAAGGATATTTCAATGAAATTAAAATTTTATTGTTTTGCATGATTGGAGAAAAAAGAAGACCAGGGAATGATAAAAATCTCCAATTTCAAGAGTAAAATATTGTGGCAAAAGCAGCAGCTAAAACAGGAGTAAGTCCAACGGTGCTAATCGCGATTGAGCAATATTTTCCAGAGAAGCAACGCATTGTCGAGGATGACTTAGCATACCATAACTGCCATTCGGCGCGAGAGTGTTAGTATGGCTGGTGCAGCCCGATTGGATCAGAAGCTAGCTGATCCGTGAAATCGAGAAAGATTCTCCTGGCACCTGGGGCAGTTTGGTGTGCAGAAAGCGGTATAATAGATGAGAAAACTAATCGATTCGAGCAAGCAGATTGAAGCGGTAATGAATCGGGGTGCAGGATTTGATACACGAGCTTAAATAAAAACCTGATCCGTGTTTTATTGTTTCAACCCTGATTTTATACTCTTTAATGTTTTTGAGGGTCTCTATGTTTATATAGTTCTTTTACCCATATTCTTTTTACTGTTGTAGAATTACCTTAACAATCAGATACAAGGGGAAACAGTTTTTTGACTCAAGAGTGCTCTGATGATTCAGGCGAATCGGAACGTGACAGTAGTTTCTTGTGTTTTTTAGGACTGCATGAATGGAAGCGAAAAAGCGGGGCATTATGTTTTTTGCCAAAAGTGCTCCAAAAACGCTATGAATGTATACATTGTGGCAAATACAAGGTGGTTTTTGAAAGGGAAGAAAGTTCTTACACACTTCCTGCTGGCAGGTCTTAACTGCCAGGGATTGTATGCCCCATTATTTTTTCATTTTATTTTTCCTTTCCTTTTATATCTTCCTGCTATCCTTTCCATTGCTCGTAAAGTTAATCTATCTTAACTTTGTTTGTTAGAATTATGAAGAGAATTATAATTCTCGATTATGGGCTTGGAAATCTCCGCAGTGTTCAAAAGGCGCTCGAACATATCGGATCCAATCCAGCAATCTCCGGGGACCCTGAAGAGATTCTAGCCGCGGATGGTTTAATTCTCCCTGGTGTTGGCGCTTTTGTGGATGCAATGAAGTGCCTTATCCCCATCAAAAGGATTATAGAAGAATATACACAGTCAGGCAAGCCTATGCTCGGAATCTGCCTGGGACAACAGGTCCTTATGAGTTCTTCTGAGGAAGGAAAGCTGACTGACGGACTTGACTTTATTTCTGGCAAGGTACTGCGTTTTCCGAAATCTGAACTGAAGGTACCTCATATTGGCTGGAACAACCTTGAAATCAAACAGGATCACCCTCTGTTTGAAGGTATTCCTGACAACTCTTTCGTATATTTCGTGCATTCTTACTATGTATATACAGCACCTGAAAATACCCTTGCAACCTGCAATTATGGACTGAATTTTTCAGCTTCTGTTGTAAACTCTAATGGCAATATTATGGGAACCCAGTTTCATCCTGAGAAAAGTGGAACTATAGGGCTGAAAATTTTGAAAAATTTCATAGAAATGTGCTGAAAGGATTTGTCTTAGGAATTTGCCCTTTATGCTCAAAGTTTATTTCTTAATTTTTGTCCAGATCATTGAATTCTCATTTCTAAGCACTTTACACTGAAGTGTCTGAAATTACTAGAGTACTTGAATTACTAGACTACTTGAATTACTAGACTACTTGAATTATTAGACTACTTGAATTATTAGACTACTTGAATTATTAGACTACTTGAAATTACTAGACTACTTGAAATTAATAGATTGATTTTTAAATGCCAGACTCTCCTGCCCTGCACATTTTTTAGGGTAGACAGATCTGCAAGAGATGGTTACTATGGATATAGAAGGCTATATAAAACGAGCTCTCAGGAAAGACCCTTCAAATGAAGCAGGACTTGAGGCAAAGCTGGCTTCAAGAATTCTTGAAATTAAGAATATAAGCCCTGAAAAGGCTCAGGAGATCGCGACTGCGGTCGTTTGTGAGGCAAAAGCAACACTTAATGCGGAAGGAGATGTGTTAAGCTCTACTCTCTCAGGCGTTTCAATGGGAGAATTCGGAGTAGGCTCCAGGGGTATAGGGGATTTTTATGTCCATTCCAAGCTTGGAGAAGTTATAGGTAAGACAGGGGCAGTTGTGGATAGTTCCCAGCTTGACGACTCAGGGGTTGTCAAATTTGGTGAAGATTATCTGGTGGTTACAATCGATGGTATCCATTCACGCTTGAGCGATTTTCCTTTTCTCTCGGGCTTCCATGTAGCCCGGGCAGCTCTGCGTGACGTATACTCTATGGGAGCCCGTCCTCTGGCAATGCTTTCCGACATTCACGTAGCAGACGACGGAGATGTAGCAAAGATCTTTGACCATATTGCAGGAATAACCACGGTTTCGGAATTGACTGGAATCCCCCTTATTACAGGAAGCACGCTTCGGATCGGCGGGGATATGGTGATAGGTGACCGCATGACAGGCGGCGTTGGAGCTGTAGGTATAACCTCTTCTCTTACCTCACGGAACCGGACAGAAGTAGGAGACCTTATCCTTATGACCGAAGGAGCAGGAGGAGGCACGGTTTCTACAACTGCGCTTTATTATGGGATGCATGACGTTGTAAAAGAAACCATTAACATCCGTTTCTTAGAAGCCTGCGAAGCTCTTCTCCAGTCCGGGCTACATAAAAGAGTCCATTCTATGACTGATGTTACTAATGGTGGAATCCGGGGCGATGCCAAGGAAATCTCAAAAACTGCAGGTGTAAAACTGGTCTTTGAAGAGGAAAAAATAAGGGCTCTTGTGAATCCAAAAGTGCTTTCAATGCTTGAGCGCCTAGAGATCGATTACCTTGGAGTTTCTATCGATGCCCTGCTTGTAATTGTTCCTCCTGCATATGTTGCTGAGATACTTGAGACTATAAGGGCTGCAGGTATTGAAATTGATGTTATTGGGCAGGTTGAGGAAGGAAGCGGGGCTGAAATTTTCCTGAATGGTGAGCGAAGAGACTTTGTACCAAGGTTTAGAGAATCTGCTTACACACCCGTTAAAAAAGTTCACGGGGAAGAGGATCCCAGAGACTTTGAAGAAATGAGAGCAGCAATTGATAGGGCTGCGCTTGAAGCTATTGAGAAGAAACAAAAAGTTCTCCAAAAAATAAGAAGCAAATAAAGCCTTTTTAAAAGGCTTTTGCTTTACCTGATTTAAGCAATTTTCCTAAAATCTTTCAAAAACATGTTTTAGCGAAAAAAGGGAAGTAATTAGATTTTTCTTTTTACTAAGAGCACTTCCCTTACTTTTCCAGTGATTTCAACCTCTGTTTCAGGTTCGATTTCCTCTTCTGAGCGAGCTTTCCAGTACTCTCCTCTATAGCGGACAAAGCCTGTTTTTTCAGGTCCCAGAGGATCTATGGTTTGAGCAGACTCCCCTATAAACTCTCCAATAACCGGTTTTTTATTTCTTATTTCGGTTACTTTGTAAATCGCAAAAACTAGGAAAAGCCCGAAAACAATGGTAGGAGCAACAACTGTCAGGATCAGAAGCCTGCGGAACTCGGGGGTGTAAATGTTTTCGTATCCCATGGGTATGAGGAGTATACTTCCTATTATGAGGCTAATAAGGCCTGCAAGCCCGAATATCCCAAATCCAGGTACCTTAATTTCGACAATCAAAAGTCCTATCCCTAAAAGAATGAGGAAGACTGCCCCTATATTGATATCAAAACCTGTGCCTATTAACCCAAGTACAATTGAGATAACTCCGAATACTTCTGCTCCAACTCCTGGGCTTGAGATCCCAAAGATTAGCCCATAAAGTCCGATGGTCAAAAGAAGGGAAGAGATAATCGGGTTTGAAATAAGCCTTAGAAGGGATAGAGAAAGGGGAGGCTCGTAACTTTCTATATTTGCATTTTCGGTTCTCAGGATTTTCCCTTTTACCTGCTCCCCGTCAATCTGTGTAAGCAAATTTGGGATAGTAGGAGCTATGTATTCTATTACTCCTGTTTCCAGGGCTTCCTGCGCGTCAAGATTTTTGTTTTTTGTTATAACCTCTTCTGCAAAGGTCTCGTTTCTCCCATGTTTGCTAGCTGTTGAAACCGAAAACTTGACAAGTGCGTTTATTATTTTTTCGTCTTTTATGGGTTTTGTCCCTTCTGCCGTCATCTGAACAGGCTGGGCTGATCCAATCACCGTAAAAGGAGCCATTGCAGCAATATCCGTTCCCATAAGGATGAGAGTGCCGGCTGACCAAGCTTTCCCGCTCTCAGGCACGTATCCTATAACAGGCACGCTTGTGTTCTCGATTGTCCTGATGATTACCTGGGTTTCATCCAGCCCTCCACCAGGGGTATCCAGGCTTATTACAAGAGCCTCAAAATTTTCGTTTTCAGCTTTTTCTATCGCATTCGCTATAATATCGTCTGAGGCTGGGGTGATAGCCTCGGATATTTTAAGCACGAGTACTTTCTCTTGAGGTCCTGCATCGACTGGGGTTATGAGGCCAGCTGTGAGAATGAAGCACAGGAAAAAAATAAAAAGGAAATGGGAAACTTTTTTTACTGGCATATTTATCAGTCCTCTCTTGTTTATCCCTTTCCTTTAGTTCTTTTTGTCATTATTATCTCTTTTATTAACTCTTTTTTTGTCTTTACTTCCTTTCGTTTTTATTTTTCCTCTTTTATCTTTACTGCTTCTTCCTTTCGGCAACAGCCTGAGATAAAGCTGCTATATTCCCGGTCTCAAGAGACTGGGACTGTGTAACTACTATGAGGTTCTTTTCTCTGGCAATATCAGCTAAAGTTTGGAGCTCCCTCAATTTGATTGCTGCGGGGATTCCTTCATAGAGGGAAGCGGCATCTTTCATTTTCTGGGCTGCCTGGAACTCTCCATCTGCGAGGATTATCCTGGAACGTTTTTCCCTTTCGGCTTCAGCCTGTTTGGCAATTGCTCTCTTCATTGTTTCAGGCAGGGCAACATCCATAATTGTAACTCCTGTAACCTTGATCCCCCAAGGCTCGGTATACGCATCCAGAAGCTCCTGAATTTGCTTGTTGATATGTTCTCTCTCCGAAAGCAACCCATCGAGTTCCATGTGGCCCACGATGTCTCTCAGGATAGTCTGTGAAAGGGTAACAGTTGCAAAATTATAGTTTTCTACCTGAGTTATGGCAGCCCCTGGTTCAATAACTTTGTAATAAACAACGGCATCTACTTCAACTGTGACGTTATCTCTGGTGATTACAGCCTGCTTGGGCACATTCATTGTAGTAATTCTCAGATCTATTTTCATAGCTCTATCAACAATCGGGATTATCAGAAATATCCCTGGCCCTTTTACGCCGCTGAGGCGACCTAATCTAAAAATTACTACTCTCTCATACTCGTTAACCATTTTTATAGATTGTGAGAGTATTAATAATATAACTAATAATACAGGAAGGTAAATTTGACTAGCGAAAGTGTTCATAATTTTATGACCTCTTACTCAATTAGTGTTTTAATTAGATTTATTAATTATTAAATATTCTTTATTCGGAGAATCAATTCTAAAAATATCTATAAATTAAATGTTCAAAATCTAAGAATTTTCTACTATATACTCTCAAAATATCTGGAAAATCACACTCTTAATTATTAAAGGTGTACTCTTACCAATTAAAGGTATACTCTTACTTGTTATTACTTTCTGCTGTAAATCCTTTATCAACTTAAGTTTTTCAGATTTTTGAGTTATATTTGAGGAAGAAATAAATGTCATGTATGCAGATGTCTGATGCATAAGTTATGAAGTTACTGCTCAAATGACTTATTCTAATAAATAATTATGTCTGAAATTACTTATATCTGAAGTGTAGAAAATACAAAACAGGGAAAATGAGTTGACAACGAGAGGAAGAATCACAATGACATGACTTTTTGTCTCGCTGGAGCTGCATAGTTAAGTCAATGTATTTTTCAAGCTGATAATATGAGCGAAAAATACTATCAGGTTCAGGAATTTATTTTGAGCCACAAGAAGTAGAGCAAGAAAACGCAGGTTCGGAAGAACCATTGGTGTTGATATTAATGAGTAAGGAATGTCTAGACTGCCACGGGCGTGGCTATGAAGTTATCTCAACTGATACTTGCCCTCAGTGTAAGGGAAAAGGCAAGTCAAAATCAATTGATTTCATGAAAATTTCAGAAAAAAATCTTGACAGTTTTTTAAAAAACGGAGCTGTATGTGGGAAATGTAAAGGTACTGGAAGTATTGAAGTAACCACTCCTTGTGAAACCTGCGGGGGGTTCGGGAAAATATACACATGCAAGGTTTGCGGAAAACGCATTGAGGATCCTAGGGACCTTGAGGAAGAATTATGTGATTCCTGTGCCCGTTCTCAGTACGTTTATGCCCTTGATGAATCCTGCGACCTTAAGGATATAGAGGCAGGAAAACTTTACCATGGGATAGCAAGCAGTAAAGCCTCTTTTGGGGTCTTTGTGGATCTTAACCCTCATGTAAGAGGGCTTATGCACTCTAGCAATGTCGGGGTACCACCTGAAGTTGGGGATGCCGTGATCGTGCTGGTAAAAAGCATCAAAGCCGGAGGGAAGCTTGACCTTATTCCGAAAACTCCTAAAAAGTATGAGACTATTGAGCTTGAAAAAGAGCTTCCACTCAAGAACTCAGCTGAAATCGATTCCAGCATGAAGGGAAGACTCATCAGGATCGAAGGTGAGGTTATCCAGGTAAAGCAGACCAGCGGGCCTACCATTTTTACCATTAGCGATGAAGGAGGCTTTGTCCCCTGTGCAGCCTTTGAGAGTGCAGGGAAAAGGTCTTATCCGCACATTGATGTAGGAATGATTGTTTCCATCACTGGAGAAGTAACTCTGCGGGATGATCAGGTTCAGATCGAAGTCATGAGCATGAAATTGCTTGCCGGGGAGAGAGAAGCAGTTGTCAGAGGTAGGGTTGAAAGGGTAATTGACGAAAAGGCAGCTCCTGCTGATATTCCTTTCCTTGTCAAAAGCGAGATTATGGAGAAACTTAAGCCGAGAATGCTCCATGTCGCTAAGGAAATTAAAAAAGCTATTCTCCATTCAACCCCGATTATTCTCAGACATCATGCCGATGCTGACGGAATTACCTCAGCAATTGCAATTGAGAGAGCAATTTTGCCCCTTATTACGGAGATTGGGGGAGCGGATGCAGAATATTATTTCTACAAACGTGCTCCTTCCAAAGCTCCTTTTTATGAGCTTGCCGATGTGACCCGAGATATTTCTTTTGCGCTTGAAGACCTTTCCAGGCACGGACAAAAGATGCCGCTTATTATCCTTGTAGATAACGGGTCAACCGAAGAAGATGTCCCTTCTATGCGGCAGGCAAGAGTCTATGGAATCAATATGCTTGTTATTGATCATCACCACCCTGACGAGATTGTCGACCAGTATCTCATAGGGCATGTAAATCCTGCGCATGCTGGAGGAGACTTCGGGATTACTGCCGGAATGCTCTGTACTGAAATTGCTCGTATGATCAATCCCGATATTAGTGACACAATAAAGCACCTTCCTGCGGTTTCGGCAGTAGGAGACCGTTCTGAAGCTCCGGAAGCTGAAAGGTACATTTCTCTTGTGTCAGACCGTTATAACCTTGAAGAGTTGAAAGAAATGGCTTTAGCCCTGGACTACGAGCAGTTCTGGCTGAAGTTCAGTAGCGGCAAAGGGCTTATTGATGATATTCTGGATCTTGGGGACCATGAAATCCATAAAAATCTGGTTTCCCTGCTCTGTGAACAGGCAAATGACATGATAAAGGAGCAGCTTGAAACCTGCCTCTTTAATGTTAAGTCACATAAGCTGGCAAATGGAGCTATAGTGAATGTGATAGACGTTGAAAACTATGCACAGAAATTCACTTTTCCACCACCGGGAAAGACTTCTGGAGAGGTTCACGATGTGCTCACTAAAAAGAATCCAAATAAACCCGTGGTCACAATTGGATACGGCCCTGATTTTGCGGTTATCCGTTCCAAGGGCGTGCTTATGAATATCCCAAAGATCGTCAAAGAGATCAGGGAAGAAGTTAAAGGCGCAGGCGTCAGCGGAGGAGGGCATCTGGTTGTGGGCAGCATTAAGTTTGTAGAAGGAATGAGGTCCGAAGTGTTATCAAGGCTTGCCGAGAAAATAGGGGCCGCAGAGGTCGAGTATTAAGGGCTTTTACAAGCCTTTTTCCTCCCTTTGCTTCTACTAAAAGGATGAAAGAAAATTTGTATTTTTGAAAATCGCTATTTTTAAGAGATTTGCTATTTTTAAGAGATTTTATTCTTAAAAGTCTGTCCTTTAGAATTTTTTTCTCAAAATAGCTGAAGAAAGAAACTTTCAAAATGATGTAATTTTGGGAAACCTTTCCTGAGAAAGGCTTCCATGCAAAAAGGGTTAACTAACAATAATCCTATTATTAACAATTATCCTTACTAACAATTATCCTTACTAACAATTATCCTTACTATCAAATCCTTACTAACAATTATCTTTACTCTGCCTTTAATCCACGCGCACAATCCTCACAAGAGACTGGATTGGGACGTTAGCGATCATATCTGCGCCTTTTTTGTCTACCAGAACCACAACTGCTCTTGGTTTTGCGCCCATTTCCCGGAGCTGCTCAATAACTTCCATCATTGTAGAGCCTGTAGTGATGACGTCGTCTACTATCACGCAGTTTTTGCCGGCAACATTTCCAAAATTCCTGCTTATTGTCCCTTTCTGGCCTGGCTGGACTACGTCCTGTCCTTTACGGGAATGATAGAGGGCAAAGTCAGTTCCCAGTTCATTTGCCATCAGGCTTGCCAGGGGAACGCCGCTGGCGGCGACACCGACAACTACATCGACTTCAGAGTTTGTTTTTTCCAGAATCTCAAGCACCATGTCGCAAAGCGCAAGCGAGATGTAATGGAGCCGTGTAGCACTTTTTCCTATGCAGCTCCAATTTACGGAAAAATCCTTTGGAGCGGGAGCTGATACTTCTTTTTTTGAACGGGTCAAAAGCCAGGTAACCGTTTCCCTTGAAACGTTGAGTTCATCGGCAATCTGACCGGTTACAAGCCCGCTATTCTGCAGTTCCACAGCTTTCTGGATTAAATCTTCTATATTCTTCATGCCTCCATTCCCACCTAAAATTTTATCTGGCTGTATTCGGCAAGTTTTAAACCTTATTTATATAACCCGGAATACCGCCTGGAAAACTATATTCAAATGTTTATTCTCTTGATTTAAGACATTATTACATTATCAAGCATTATATCTTTTTCTTTAGCTTAAGCATGACTCTTTTCTTTTCTGCTTTTTTTCCTTTTCTTCTTAAGGGGGGAACCACAGATAGGGCAGACATCCCCTTTGTCAAAAGTTTTTCTGCAACCTATACACTGCTTTTGCCAGATAATAATATCCTTAATTTTTTTCTGGACAACAGGCTTAACCTGGATCTCAAGCTGGATTGCAACATTCTGGACTGCATAATCGTCAGTTAGCAATATGCCCCTATCTCTGTATTCAAGAGCTTTTGCAAGGATTTCCAGGTCGGTTTTTGAGAGTTCTTCGGAGTCCTGGGTATGTTCAGCCATTTTCCGAACCTCTTTTACCATTTCGGGATCTGGCCATTCCACACGCAGTCCTTCTACTTTTGCCAGGTCAAAACGAAGTAAAGAGTCTCGGCTTTTCAATTCCTCTGCAACCGAAGGGATGGTAATTATCAGGGAACTGTCCAGGTCACAGTTTCCCATTATAAAAACCGCTGAATCTGCAATGTAACAGGTCATTTTTCTTCTCTTTTCTTTTTAGCATATACTTAGTATATAATTTGTTGGCTCGCAAACTTTTTCAAAAAAAGTTTGATCAAAAACGGTGTAACGTTTGAATTTGAATGCCTTATCCCCAAACCCTATCCGGCGTGATCAACCGGCGCAACGGTTGTGCTTAAGAGGGCTAATTTAGGGGCAAGAGAAATTGTTTTTTATTTGCTGAAGAAGGTTAGTTTGTTTATTAGCTGTTTTGACTTTCGTTTAAGGAATAATTTATAAGGTTAAATCTCTTCCACGTGTCAGGTTTTCTGTATTTTCCATGGTTTTAAGGATTATGAACTTGCTTTTTCTATGCTCTCAGGGGGAGTTAACAAAAAAAGAGCCAAAAATGAGTTAAGTAATCATAAGAATAAGTGAAATTAGTCTATTAATGGAGATCGACTTTTATAATATATTTTATATTTGAAGGCTAGATTTTCAGAATTCAATCCTGGGCATCAGGTGCCTTACTGCGTTTGACAAGCTCTATGTCCTTTCATTATGTTTCCGCTTTAGAAAAATCTTGAAAGGGCTTGAGCATGAAGAATTTTTATCTCAGTCGAATGCCCCTTCAGTTTACAGCGGGGTGCCGCAAAAAATTTGATTTGAGGGAAATACGCATTTTTGAGGATATTACTTTGGACAAATTTCCTTGAGGCCAGCAGCTACATCAGCCAGAAGTTCGATGGGAATCCCCATAATCATTTCTTCGTCTGCGATCTTGGTATATGTTCTGCTGCCGCTACAGCCGACTGTAACTCCGATTTTTCCTTCCTTATATGCCTGTACAACCCCATCTGAGCACAAGCTCTGTTTTCCTGCAAAACTCGCTTCGACCCTGCCGCCTGTTTTATACATCATAGCCTGTGTAAGTAGCATAACCTGTTTGGGAGTACAGATAACCACAACAACGTCCGGAGTAAATGAGGCTTTTTCCAGGGGGGAATACAGGATAGCTTTTGTTGTATTTGGAGGAAGTTTGGGAACCCTTTCAAGGGTACGCCTTGCAGCGCCCTGGGTGCTGAACTGTTTCAGTTTATTATAGTAAAATTCTCCACTTGCGACTTTTGGAGGCATTTCGCCAAGACCCATTGCACCGGCTCCCCCTTTGCACATCTGATCTTCGCCCAGTGTATAGAACTCTTCGCCTGTCCTTCTCACCCTATCAACAAGCTGGCAGTGTCTCATAGTCTCATCTACTTTCTGTATTCCCTCTGGGATTTCCCCTCCTTTTGGGATCAGTTTTACTGCAATGGGAGATGTCTTGAGTTTTAGGCAGTCTATAAGTTCCTGTCCATACTTATTTATTTCTTTTATGTCCATGTTCTCAACTCGGGTTTTAAAACTTTTATTAATCTGAGATAATAGTATGGCTTTAATATCTCTTAAGTGTTCTAGGAGCTTTCTTAATTATTGGCAAAGTTATTACTATTCGGTTTTTTAACTTTGAGCAAATTAAACATAACTGAATTCAATATAAGCATTCCCGAGTTTATGTGTATACGGAAATTTTCCACAGTACTTCTATTACTTGTGATTTACTTCCTTATTAGCTTGTGATTTTCTTCCTTATTACGTACTTTCTAAAGGAAATCATAGGGATTGGTGGAGAGTTCATTCCAACTTATCAAAAATAATCTCCATTTTTCCCATTTCTCGAGCAAGATTTTTCGAAATCATGCCGTTTTCGAGCCAGCAAGCGTTCATTATTGCTGCCGGGACGAGGCAGGTAGGGGTAAGGGGGGCTTCAGCCATTTTCTTACCAAGTAAGGTTTCGGGACCACCCATGAGATCTTTCATTTCCATATCAAAATGTGTGCCCCATTTCCTGAGTTTTTCGCATGTGGTCTTAATATGTACATGAGTGTCCTTCCCTTCTTTTGTGGCAATTATCTTTGTTGTATGCCCACATACCGTGTTCAATGATATCTCTGTAGCCATTTTTTTCTCTCCTGAAACGCCGTATCCCTTTTCAGACATCAAAATTCTAGGTTAAAATTTAATCTTTTAACTTTTACCTGCAAAGAGAATAAATCTTTTTATATAATTTTAAGTATATGCTTTTTTCCGTAACCTGCTTTCGTGGGTTTAATCTTGATTTATTTTTTCATTACTTTACGATTCTTTAAAGTTGATTTCTTTTTATAGGCTCAGACAGGACGCAAAATTGAGTTTTTTTGACAGCCTAATCGCAAAGTTCTTATACGATTCTATTTGTATTGATTAGTCCATAGCAAATATGCTAATTAAGTACTCCTGTTAATATAATTAATATATAATCAGAGCAATTAAGCTACGGATTGGTATGCTTTTGCCTTGACACGATCATCAATTCAAGATCATCAGGATTACAGTCTAATTTACAGTCTAAGTTAAATTCGGTAAGTAGAGAATTTACGAAAACAAAGAAATAATCATAAGGATAAACATTGATTATAATTTCAATACACGATGAGGTTTTAATATGAGATGGCAAGGTAGCTCCAGAAGAAAAATGACCGGTGGGAAAATTGTTGCTGCCCGCGGAAAGCGCAAGTTTGAAATGGGCCGCGAGTCTGCGGAAACCCGTATAAGTGAAATAAAGAGGAAAAATGTTCACACAATGGGAGGCAACAGGAAGGTAAGACTTCTTCAGTGCAACGTTGCAAACGTGACAAATCCCAAAGACGGAAAAACCGCTTCTGCCCAGATTGAGAGAGTCCTCGACAACATCGCAAACAAGCACTACGTCAGGCGTAACATTCTGACAAAAGGCTCTGTTATAAGGACTACACTTGGAACTGCTAGAGTAACAAGTAGACCAGGGCAGGACGGAGTTGTAAACGCTGTATTAATCGAATAACTTTAGTAGAGTTTACCCCGAAAACGGGGATTTCTTTGTCAAATTCCTTTATTTATTTTTGTGCCGGTGATCATTATGGATGAAAAGGTTCGACATATATTGGAAATTCTTGAAAACGACGCTCGAGCAACTCCAGAAGAGATCGCATCCCTTATCGATATGTCTGCACAGGAAGTTTCCCAGGAAATTACAAAGCTTGAAGAGACGGGAATTATCCGGCACTACAAGACCATAGTTGATTGGGACCTGGTCGGGGAGAATTATGTATACGCCGTGATTGAGCTAAAGGTTACTCTTGAACGCAATCAGGGCTATCAGGCAATTGCAGAAAGGATCTATAAGTTCCCGGAAGTTAGATCAGTCAGGCTCCTATCCGGGAATTATGATATATCCCTTACAGTCCGGGGAAAATCGATGAAGGACGTGGCCTTTTTCGTAGCAGAGAAAATTGCAACCCTTGATCAGGTACAGAGTACGTCAACCCATTTCGTACTGAAAACCTATAAAGAAGATGGGGTTATCCTTCACGAACCTGAAACGATTAAAAAGCTGCCAGTCTCGTTTTAATACGGGCTGGTTTAGAGCTTGATATTCCTATTTAATTTTACATCTTATATTAATTATATATTTTTACAGGGTGTTTTGCTTGAGACCTCCGTGCGATCCTTCCAAGTTTGTTGCCGATGCTGTGAAAAACATTCCCCCTTCAGGAATACGCCGCTTTTTTGATCTGGTTTCCGGACTTGAGGATATAATCTCTCTTGGGGTAGGAGAACCTGATTTCATCACTCCGTGGCATATCCGTGAAATGTGCATTCATTCTCTGGAAAAAGGGCAGACTTCATATACTTCAAATTACGGACTTCCAGAGCTCAGAGATGAACTTACCAAGACTTATTACAGGCGCTACGGTCTGAACTATGACCCATCCTCTGAAGTACTCATAACAACAGGCGTGAGTGAAGCTCTGGATATAGCAGTAAGGACAGTGGTCAATCCTGGTGATGAGGTTATTATCGTCCAGCCTTCATATGTGGCGTATGTGCCGTCTGTCGTGCTTGCAGGAGGTAAGCCTGTTATCGTTTCCACCCATAGGGATGATGAGTTTAGCTTGACTGCCGAAGCCCTCAAACCTGCGATTACTAACAAAACCAAGGCAATAATTCTCAACTTCCCTAACAATCCTACAGGAGCGATTATGACACAGGAAGAGCTGGAGGACATTGCCGATCTTATTGTGGAAAATGATTTGTTTGTCATCTCGGACGAAGTCTATGAGTGCCTTACCTATGGAAGCAAACATGTTCCGTTCTCTTCCCTTGACGGTATGAAAGAGCGGACTATTATGCTCAATGGTTTCTCCAAAGCTTATGCAATGACAGGTCTCAGGCTCGGTTTTGCAATGGGCTCCCCTGAGATTATACACTCGATGATGATGATTCATCAGTATTCCATGCTTTGCGCCCCCATAACCGCTCAAATAGGTGCAATCGAAGCCCTCCGAAATGGTAAAGATGAAATGGAGCGGATGGTAAGGGAATACGACCGGCGCAGGCATTTTATTGTCAACGGCTTTAATAAAATAGGGCTTGAGTGTTGCAACCCTAAAGGAGCATTTTACGCCTTCCCTTATATTGGGAACACTGGGCTTTCTTCCTCTGAGTTTGCAGAGCGTCTTCTGGATGAAAAGAAAGTCGTTACAATTCCTGGAGATGTTTTTGGAGAGGCAGGCGAAGGTTTCCTGCGCTGCGCCTATGCAGCATCAATAGATGATATTAGAAAAGCATTAGATAGAATGGGAGACTTTATGGACGGATTAAAGCAGTAAATTCAGCCAAATCTTTCCAGATTTCTTTTCAAAATTTTCATTAAATCTTATTTTTATTCGATTTTCCTCATCATTTGTTTTTCGGACGAGGTGGTTTATTTATCATTAGCTCATCTCAAAACTTGATTTAACCGCATTTTATCTCTTAGTAATCGAAGAGAACCTTTCTACTCCTATATTGTGTAGAATACTTGAGATAAGAGGGAAGGCGGGAATTTGGGTCAGGTATTTTATTAAGAAGTAACTTTGTGAGTTTTACAACATATGAGTTAGGCAATTTGCCCAATACAAACTACTAAAATTTTTATTTTTTGCCTTGAACCGACAATCAGAACTATAGAACTTCCAGATACATGCTGTATGGAATCCACAGTAAAGCTAGAGAATGTGGTGGCATCCACCAAGCTGGCGGAAGATTTCGACCTGGTAAAAATGATGGAGTCTGGGTTGGAAGGCGCAGAATATAACAAAACGAAGTTCCCCGGCCTCGTCTACAGAATTGAGAATCCCAAGGCTGCCTTTCTAATTTTCACCTCCGGAAAAGTGGTATGCACTGGAGCTAAGAGCATCGAGAACGCTCATGCGGCCGTAATCACTTTGGCTAACATACTAAAGGACATCGGCTTCGATAAAATAGATCTAGAACCTGAAGTTCATGTTCAGAACATTGTAGCTAGTGCTGATTTGAAAACAACCCTTAACCTGAACACCATTGCTATAGCTTTTGGTCTGGAGAATGTCGAATACGAGCCAGAGGTATTTCCTGGGCTTATTTATAGGGTCGAGGCTCCCAAAGTAGTAGTGCTTGTGTTCAGCTCTGGTAAGCTGGTAATCACAGGCGGGAAATGTCCGGAGGATTGTGAAGAGGGTATGAGGGTCGTTAAGTCAGAGTTCGACAATTTAGGACTTCTTTATTAAATATATCATCAAGTCTATTAAACTCTTAATGGGTGCCACATACAAAAGTTGGATGTACATAATAGAACAATAGGAAAAAATATGCATATAACCAACAAGACAGAAACAGAAGATACTATATTTGAATTTACACTCTTTCACTCTGGTTCGCCTCTAAACTCACTCAACCAAACCCTGGTATACATTTTAAAAGGAGAAGACGGTTCAGAATTTGCAGAAATAGATGTATCCCAGATAATAACAGGAACAGGCAATTTTAAAGAAAGAAAAATATCACAGCGGTACATTGAAGAGTCAGGGGATAAAAAGCCTGATGAAAGTTTAGGTACTCTCTAGTTAATCAGTTGATGTTTTGACACCTGTAACTTAACAACTCTATTAATCCCCACTTCTTTTTAACGATTTCAGACTCTTGTGCAAGTGTTTTCTTTTCCAGAACTCCCTTTTCCTTTTCTTTTACTAATCCTCTATAAACCTTACAGAAGTTAAAATGAGTACAGTAAAACCTCATTTGATTATACAGACTCCTTAGCTTCTTTGAAAATCCTATTGTTTTTCTTGAAATTCTGTTATTGTCTTGCCTAAATGTCAGGTTCTGTCTTTCAAGTAAATTTGTTGAGATTTTACTTTGATCTATATTTTGACCAAAGATAATCCTTTTTTCTACTTTTTGGAGCTTTTTTCCCTGCTTATTTTTGACAACCTGAGCATATTTCAAGTTTTTATCCGAAATTAATTTGGGTTTCTTCGGTCTTTCTATCTTTCAAGTTTTAGGAAACTCCATTCACTCTCACACTTTTTCAAAAAGAAGCTCAACATAAAATTTTTATTTATCTGTTACAAAATGAGGTTCTGAATCTGAAAGATGTCTATCTGTCTTCTATCAATTCATCTGCTACATACTGTTTTTCTTGGCCCCAATACATTCTCACATTGTTTCGCGCAGCGAAACAACCGGTCTATTCCAGAGAAAGGAATAGTGTATGGCCCAGCTACTGTATTGTTTTGGCAGGGCGTTCATACCTTTGGATACAGAGAAACTATAAAAGTTAAAGTTAAATATAGATAATACAGGAAGTTTCAACTTCTATGCATATGGCCATGAACAAGAGGGTAGCTAGTGGCCTTTTTGCATGGGATGATGATAGTTTCACTGCAACAGTTTCTTAAATATTCTAAAGGGAATAGTAATGTCGCTAAAAATATCTAGAGGTTTTTTAACAATGATATTTTTAATGATATTTCCATCTATTACACTATTTTAGTGTATCTTCCCAAAATATAATGGTTTGTTGACGATTTTAAGTACTGTTATAGGTATTATTATTTATATTTTAATCATAATTGCTATAATAAATATAATTATTGTAACAATTATATCTATTAGTAAATATATTAAATTATAGTAATTTTGAAATGTGAAGAATTTTCAAAATCAACAGGTAAATCATCAACAGCAATATCTAATATATTTCCCCAATCAATTATTCTTTTTAAATCTTTTATTGACATTTTGCGGATATTGTTTGATTCATTTTTGAGGGAATATTCTCAAACTTATATATTCCTGCGGCTGCCTGTAACCCCTGCTGCTTCTGAATCAGTTAATTATAGAATCAGTTAATTATATATACAATCTCCAGGCTCAATTAGCTTTGACGTTTATGAGACCCATTATTCCTGAGGATGAGCGTTCTAAAGAGCCTCTTGATACTGATAGGGTAATTTATCACCCTGATATGATAAGGGCCAATGAATGGGTACTTACAGAGTATGAAGCCCCCTACAGGGAACTCTGTATTTTCGTGCCCTGTGCCAAAAGGAAACCCTATCATGAAAGCCCTTCTCATAAAAAGTTTGACAGGGTAATTTTTGGAATTGCAAAACCTGAGGATGTACATATAGTAACCTTTGGAACCTGTGGGATTACGCCAAGGGAACTTGATACCCAGTATCCTTTCATGCATTACAGTTTCATGATGGGCAAGTGTAATGTGGCAAAGATCAAACGAGATTTCATAAAAATGGAAAGTGAAAGGCTTGCCGCTTATCTTGAAAAGACCAGGAATAATTACAAACACAGGATAGCTTACTGTATCGGAGATTTCCGAACTGCGATGGAAAAAGCCGTAGAAATGGTCGATATAAAAGTGGACATAGTTCCTAGGGAATCTACAATCCAGACTATGCTCCAACCCGATAAACCTTTCATCTACAATAGCCTCTCTTCTAGAGAGTACCTTCAGGACCTTTCCGATGCAATTACTGACGCTCTTAAACTTCCGAGGAGAAAAGTCGGCCTTCGGGAAGACCTCTCGGTTGACGACACGGACTGGTATGTCCTTTAACATTATTTTTAAAAAGGGTCGTTAGACATATCTGATACAAGCATCCGAACTCCGGACTCTTCCGAAGGTTCCAGAAATAATTTCATATATTTTATCAAATGGGTTCAGCACCCATACAACAGTCCCAGGTAAGTACCATAGAGTTGTTGGGCAGGTGTGCCGGAGGACCTGGTCACTATAACGTGTCAGGAATTTCCGGGACTGCCTGCCTTTTTAATTATCAGACTTTTAGGGCTGCTTTTACCTTGGCTACGGCATCATTGGCGCTTTCACCGTAGATGTCTGCGCCGATCTTGTCTGCCCAGTCCTGAGTGACAGGAGCGCCTCCGACCATTGTTTTTACCTGATCGCGGAGACCTGCCTCTTTGAGTTGTTCCTCGATCTGGATCTGGTTGACCATTGTGGTAGTCATAAGAGCAGAGGATGCAACAACCTGAGGTTTGAATTCCTTCACCTTTTCGACGAAGGTCTTGATTGGGACGTCTCTTCCAAGGTCTACAACTTTGAAACCTGCAATGTTGAGCATGGAAGCTACAATGTCCTTTCCGATGGAATGGATGTCGCCTTCTATAGTTCCAATAATGACGGTTCCGAGGTTCTTGGTCTGAGCCTGGCGCTTTTCCATCTCTGGGGTGATGACTTTTATACCTGCATTCATTGCCTCAGCGGCTGCAAGTACATGGGGCAGGAAAAGTTCACCCTGTCCAAACTTTTCACCTACTTCTTCCATGCCTGCAGTATAGCCTTTCTCAATAAGCTCTACAGGGTCAACTCCTGCAGCAAGGGCTTCAGTTGCGACTTCTGCTGCAAGTTCATCGTCAAACTCGGTAATTGCTTCTTTTGCTTTTGCTATAATCTCTTCTTTGCTTGCCATTTTACTCCCCCTTAACTTAACCCTCTTTGAAAGCTTTGTCAGCCTTATTCACAATCGCCTGCATATCCTTGAGGATATCTGCGTCGATTGGAGGCACCTCATGGTGTTTCAGGACATTCTGGACCTTTTCATTTGCCACGGCTGCAAGATCCTTTGAGCCGGCTGCTGCCCAGTCTCCAAACATACGCCTGTCAATAAGCATGGGGCTGGAGGGATAGTCTATAAGTTGCCTGGTCTGTTTGAGGGCGAGGAAGTTATTTCCAATGCCTACTTTCTGGATAGATTCGACAGAAAGAGTTTCTTCTGAGACTGGAATTCCCTGCATGGCTTTTTTGGTCATCTGAATGATGTCATTGTCGATTACTAGCTGTTCCATTGAGAAGGTCATACCAAGCTCAAGCATTCCGGCTCCATAGATCGTGTTTGCTCCGGAAAGTGCCGGAAGGAGACAGGTCATTGTTTTTTCGTGGCCTGCCTGATTGTCCGGGATCTTTGCATCAGACTAGGTGCCTGCCACATAGGAGGGTAGGCCATAGAACTGGGCAAGTTTTGCGACTGCAGCGCTTATCAAGCCGAGTTCAGGAGATCCAACAGGAGCAGTGCCTTTCTTCAGATCAAAGGTTGTTGTGGAACTTCCGTACCATACTTTGCTTCCTGGGACAGTCAACTGGGCAAGCACAATTCCCGAAAGGACTTCGGCGTTGTGGGTAACAAGGGTTCCTGCAAGGTAAACTGGAGAAGAACCACCTGACATTGCCATACTCAGGACGTTTACAGGGATTCCGAGACGGGCACCCTTAATGATTACCTGGCAAGCATTGACACTGAGTTCAAGAGGACTGGTTGGGCAGAGCAACATGGAAAAGATTGGTTTCTTCCTGGCTTCTTCCTCGTCGCCGCCGTAGTAGGCTTTTGCGATGTCCCAGTAGTATTCGACGTTCTCGCCGACAGGGTCAATGTGGTGGAAGTGCTTTGCGGTGTTGGTCAGAGGAGTGAATATTTCGTGAACGTCCTGAGCGCCTTTTCCAGCCCAATCCCTAGCGGATACCGGGAGGGAAAAATAGTCGATATTTTCGGCCCAGTCACAGAGCTTTGCAATGTCTGCAATGTCCTGTTCGACGGAGTCAACGGTTACGTACTTGCCGTCCTGATACTTGCAGACCTTTACACCAGTACCGAAACAGGTCCAGTGTACTTTGCCACCAGATTCCTGGACAGTGTTGTACTTCTTGTCGCGGCCCCAGAGCACGAACCTGGATGGTGCGAGCTTAAGAGCTCTCCTTACAAGATATTCGGGGATCTTCACCACTTTTGTACTCTCATTCACATCACAGCCGTTTTCCTTGAAGATCTTCCTTGCTTCTGCATCCGAAACCTGAATGCCTGGGCTCATCAGGACCTCCATGGTGGCGTAGTGTATCGCCTTGAGTTCATCTAATGTGAAAAGGCCAAGTTCCACGCCCTGGAGGGAATTGAATCCTGCAACTGCATTATTTTTTGCCATCTTCTCTCTCCTTATTCTCGAATTGTTCAATTTGCTTTCATTCGCTTCTCAACGCATGGGGAGAATCTGCATTTTTCTGAAGGTCGGATTCGACGGCGCGTGAATAGGATTAAATTTACTGGGATGGATTGAAAACTTTTTCAAAATCTGTTTCCTTTTTGATAATATCTGTTAGTTTTTGACTATGGATTTCAAAGAAAGAAAGTCCGGTTTTCTACACATCCCTTGAGATTCTTATATAGTCTCCATTAACCCCTTTTTTAAATATTTTCGGGAAGCTAGCTATTTCTTCAATCCATATCTTCAATCTGCATTTCTTTCTTCTGGAGTTACGATGAAAAATCCGCACCGCTTTCCGGTAAAATCCAACCCTTTTCCGGATTTAAGCCCCCTTTGCTAATTTTTCCGGATTTCTTATTATACTAGGACTTACGCAGTTGAACAAATAACCAGTAGCATGAGCACCAAACTATCCAAAATATGATTTTTCTGAGACGCTCTTATGTACTTGGTTTTACATCTCAAGTGCGCAACTCTTATAATACTATACATATCTTATATGGCATATATAATTTCTTGATGACTTCATTGTAGCTAATGTACCTATTCATATCCTCAGTAAACCACGGATAAACACAGATGAATGCAGGTGAACATACATCACAAATAAAAACATAGATGGTTTTTCAATTTGTCGTTATCCATGTGAATCCATGTCAATCTGTAGTTTCTTATGGGTTATCCACAGACCAATGTTGATTTCAAAGGACCAATGTTGATTTCAAAGTACTGTCAGGCAGCACTTTTCGTTTTTTCTGGGAATACAGCCAGAGAGGTATATAAAGTGCAAGCACTACGAAGCCGACTATTGTTGAAGTCCATCCTACTTCAAGGATGTTTTACACCTGTTTTCCCGTATTGAAGTTAATTTAGTTTTTTACGCTATCTGTTTTCTGAAGAGGTTGCAGGAATTAATCTTTATATCGAGCAGTTTCTCGATATTCATCTTTGCAGCAATTCCTTTTGCAGCTCCAGGGACTGAGGTTATGACACCGATATCGA
>ENA-UOOI01001029-UOOI01001029.1-fermentation-metagenome-genome-assembly--contig:-NODE-1029-length-31709-cov-5.675333_pt1 | contig 31709 bp, 35 predicted proteins | sample MGYA00245779_ERZ724027 | MGnify/ENA primary metagenome ERZ724027 (study PRJEB28704, sample SAMN03018318) | fermentation metagenome | biome: anthropogenic terrestrial biome; feature: soil; material...
ACCCGCAGGGGAACGGAAAGAATGCCTAATTTTACTTCAGTAATTTTCATATAATTTCCTCCTAAAATAAAAATAAAAACCAGCAAGAAACAGAACAAAAGAGTTCTGTCTTTGCTGGTTTTCAAAAAGTTTCTAATATGTGTGCAAAACATATCCGCAGAATGAAGCAGCAAAAATCAAAATTTTGATTATATGTATTTAGAGTTTTGCTTTTGCCGTCAGATATTTTTTACTGGCGTCTTTCATTGAGGCCACGATTGCTTTTTCTGAGGAACCATAATATCGCCTATTTAGTTCTTTTTCGAGAACAGGTAAGTCCTTGGTAATAGATTTTCCAATAAAAGTTTTTTGAATAAAGCGTTCTGTCAAATCTAGAGAATGTGTACAGTTCATATCAATAATTTTATCTGTTAGAGGATCAATCTCAAATACCATGTAAAAAGAACCATATATTTTGGTAATGGCATTTTCTACATTGGTTCTGGCTTCTCCTACAATAAAAAGAGACTGCTTTTCCATATCCTTTGCAGACCTCCTTTTTTTAAATTATACCTAAAATAGATTATAAAGTCAACTACACATTGTTATGATGATAGTGTCCCGCTAAATGCAAAAATACTTGATACAACCATGCGTAAATCACGGAAAGAAACAACCAAACAGGGATTATTCAGGGTTGATGAAATGGGTAAAATCAAAAGTATTGATGTTTATGATATTCAAAACGAGGATATAATTGAATGGGAATATATTCGCAGCAATCTTGACGCTGTAAGAATGCCTCTGGGTTACTGCATGAAACCCAAAAAGCAGGGGTGCCATACTCAATTAAACTCATGCCTTACTTGCAGAAACCTTTGTACTACTCCTGATTTTATACCGCAGTATGAACCTTGAAATACAGGAAACGAAGGCTTTAATTGAACGTGGCAAAGCCCAAGGTCGAACACAGTGTGGGTAGAAAAAAATCAAACCCTTTTAGATCGATATCAAGATATTTTATCAGTATTAAAAGAAGAGCGAATACATCATACCGCTGTCAAAAAAGGCCGTGAATATATTGGGAAGGAACGTAATAATGTCAAGTAACCATATACGAATACAGAAGGTTTAATAAAGTTTTCTCAAAAGAAGCAGCAGGAAGGACTACCTTTTCTAGGGCAGGTAAAGCGTAAAATGACTGATGCCAGCAAGAATGTACCTATCGCTGCTAAAAACAAGCATATTAAAGAATTGCAAGACGAAAACAAAAGGCTAAAGGGAAGAATATTAAAAGATACATGGAATATATATAAACAAAGACGGAAGCAAGTTAAATACTTGCTTCCGTCTTGATTAGTTCAGATATAAAAATAAGGATCTAATTTACTTTTGCAATTAACCTTCTAATAATGCATTCTATCAAAGATAAAAGATGCCTATTTCAACAAATATGTAATAGTAATATATTTATTATCTTTTATATAGCAAGTTTTAAAATTTATACATATAAATAGAATCTCTCTCCATTGATAATTTGAATACCGGAATAAATCGGTTTATTATTTTTAGAATAAGCAACACTCCTGATAAGTAATAAAGGATCGTTCCTCTTTACATTCAACAGCTTAGCCTCATTATTCGTTGCCCGGCATATCTCTATCCTTTTTTCCGATGCCTCAATATTAATATTATATGTTTCATTTAGATACTCAAATAATGAGTTGTCATCAAATTTCTGCTCTAACAGCTTGGCATATTCTAAAGAAAAGTAGTTATTTTCAATAACCACAGGCTCTCCATTTGCATATCTTAATCTGGAAATGTAAATGACCTGGCTATCTTCCAAAAGCTCCAGCTGCTTTAAAACATTTTGACTTGGCTTGACCAATTTATTCTCCAGCATTTTTCCTCCTGGTTTTATATTCATACGATGGCACATCTCCGTAAAGCTTAAGAGTTTTCTTACATCTTTTGTGAACTTGGGTTTTGCTACAAAAGTCCCCTTCCCCTGCTTACGATCTACTAAGCCCTTTTCAATCAATTCTGATATTGCCTTTCTTACAGTAATAATACTCACATTATAGGTTTTGGCCATCTCTTTTTCCGTCTGTAAACGTTCACCGGGAGCATAGATACCTTTGTTGATCTTTTCCTCAATCTCATTCATTAACTGTTGATATAAAGGAATACTCGTTTCTCCATTTAGCATTGTTTATCCTTACCTCTTATAATTAATTTTTTTATTATCCATATTAATCAGTTGGATATCCTTCTAGTTATTTAACTCTATAGAATCAATACATCCGGCCATATATGTAGTTCCCTAAACTATTTTTATAACTTTTTTAAAGTTGCTTTTATATCGGACATATCATTTTCACCTATCATTACCTTGAGATCCATATAACCGAACTATATCTCCTATTTTATTATATTCCAAAAATTCCTTATTTGCAATCGATGCCGCCACAGCAACCGTGACCTGATCTGTTTTGTTCGAACGGCTTCCTGTTTATATTATCTATCTTCTGGCTTAAACCAGGCAAAGCATCATACTCACCCATAAATCCTATAATTGTGCAAGATAGCATAAGACAAAATAGTTTCCCTCAATCTCCACATAATCCGGCATAGCTTGAGAACACCTTTCTGAAACATATGGGCACCTTGCATGGAAGGGACAGCCTGATGGTGGATTGGCCAGATTATGTTAAGTCAAGTTTTTCTTTTAACTCACGCATCAGGTTCATATCTAGGCCCTTACCGATACATCAAGTGCAGATACCAGCTCATCACATATAATAAGCTTTGGATTAACTACCCTCTTGCTATTCCAATTCTTTGCCCTCCGGAAAATTCATGAGGGAAACGCGTAATACATGACCAGTTGATTTCAATCATATCCAATTGTACTAACTACTTTAGTACTCCACTTTCCACATATACCTTCTATAATCCATAGAACGTTTTCTGACTTTTGCCATCTGTTCCACATAGTAACGTTCAATAGGAATTAGAACTACTGGGGTAAAGAATTCCACTACACTTGGGCTAATTCTACTAATACCTATATCTCTAGGGTCAATAACAATATAATTTCTTGCATAAGTCTTCAGAAATTTAAGGCATCTTTCATCCAATTGACGTGTACGTCCTTCACTCATTATGAGAATCATCGGCAAATTCTTATCAGTTGTTTCAAACGGACCATGAAAATACTCGCCAGTATGGAGACATACGGCATGCTTCGATTGCATTTCCATAAAGTGGCAACAGCACATGGAATATGCTACACCATAGTTAGAACCAGATGCCAATACATAGAATATTGGCTCATCCTTATATTTATCAGCCCACTTAGTTGCATCAGAATATAATTTTTTCTTTCCTTCTCCAACTATTTCATCAATATATTGATAAGCGTCCATTGCTTCATTATAATACTTATAATCCTCAAATTGTTTTAACAGCTCAAATCCAATCCTAAGCGCATTTGCCTGATTGGAATCACTGTAAACCTGATCATCACCATTCGAATATACAACGACATATTGCCCCACTTTTGCCATTCCTGTTTCCATAGAACCTGTCATAGCAATTGTTACCGCCCCTGCGGCATTGGCAGTTTTCACAGCCTCTACAGTTTCCGGAGTTGCTTTTAAAGAGCATATTACTGCAATACACCTTTTGTCTAGTTCCTTAGGAGTAGCATGCACAAATTCATTACTGGTATAAGTGGTCGCACTGAATGTTTTTGCTTCACTCTGCAGCAGGTAAAGACCAGGGAAAATAGCTGCTTTAGAGCCACCACATGCTACAAAATATACATGCTTAAGCCCCCCTATCATATCCATTTTAACTTTAATTTCTTTTATAATCTCTTTTACAGTCATAATATAGCCTCCTTTATTTTGCCAGCCTATAACTACTGCCACATTTTACAACCTTTATACCATATAATTCTTCTGCTTTATCAAGAGATACTTTATGTTCAATAACATCACTTAAAACTGCTTCAGGTTTTCTCTTCTTAGGATCTCCATAACCACCAGCACCTGGTGTATGGACAGTTACAATATCTCCTTTATGAAGCAGTACATCTGTACACTTAGATGGGAGTTTTTCAATAGTTCCATTTGTTCTTGTGATAAAATATTCACCCCCTGCACCTTCCATGCCGCCATATAATCCCCATGGTTTAAATTTCTGTCGATCACCAAGCCCAGTATAATTGATGTTATCATACATTGCTTCAAAAACCCGTTCTATACCAAGCCCGCCACGATATTCTCCAGCTCCACCACTATTTTCAATAAGCCCATATTTACGTACAAGCAACAAAGGAAATTCCATCTCCAATGCTTCAATGGGCAAATTAGATGTATTGGTCATGTGTACTTGAACACCACTTAAGCCGTCGTTATGCTTCTGTGCACCAGAGCCCCCTGCAACTGTCTCCAAATACACATAAAAATGTTCAGGATCTTTTGGGTCAGTACCGCTAAAGATTGCAGATGTACATGAAGAATTACATCCAGCCAGTGCCCGTTCTGGAACTGCTGGCGCCAATGCTCCAAAAATAACATCTGCCACCCGCATACAGGTATCAATACGTTCACCTACAGGAGCCGGATTAGCAGCATTTATGATTGATCCCTCTTCCGCATCAACGCTAAATGCGCGATAAATACCAGCATTAGATGGTATATCCGGATCAATTAAAGCTTTCAATGAATAAAATACTGTTGCTAAAAGTCCATTCTTTGTTACATTATTCGGTCCTTTAACTTGTGGATCAGTCCCTGCAAAATTTAGATTCATGCTGTCATCTTTGATTGTTATCTTAACTTGTATCTTAATTGGATCTGGGGATTCTATACCAGCATCATCCATATAATCTGTAAAACTATATTCACCATCAGGAAGCTTTGCTATACCTGCACGAAGCCTTTTTTCTGTGTAGTTTTGAAGCTCATGCATACTATCAACCAATAAATCTCCATATCGGTCATACGCCTCTATCAATCTTTTCATGCCAACACGATTAGACGCAATCTGTGCTTGTAAATCACCATAACGTTCTTTGGGAAGACGACTGTTAGCCATTATGAAATTAATTATATCGTCCTGAACTTCTCCCTTAGCACAAACACGAACAAGGGGAATCTTAAGACCTTCCTGGAAAATGCTAACCGCATCACCTGAAGTTGAACCGGCAACCTTACCGCCCACATCACTATGATGAGCTAGGTTTGCTACCCAACCGACTAGTTTATTCCCTGCAAAAACAGGAGCAGCAACTGTAATATCAGGGAGGTGTGTACCTCCTCCATTGTACGGATCATTTCCCATAAACATATCTCCAGGTTTAATGTCATACATAGAATGTTTCTTATATACTTCTTTGATAATCCCTAACAAAGAACCAAGGTGCATGGCTACATGCTCGGCCTGAGCTACCATATTACCTTCTGGATCGAATACAGCGGTGGAAATATCCCGGCGTTCCTTAATATTAGTAGAATAAGCACTCTTAATCAAAGCTACACCCATTTCTTCTGCAATTGACAACAGCAGGTTACCTACAATTTCCACACTGACAGCATCAACACGATTGTTCATTATCTTTCGCCTCCTTTATAACTCAATCTGATATTATGGAAACCATCAGTATAAGCACTCCAATTCGGTGGGATAACAGATGTGGAATCCATCTGTTCAATAATAGCCGGTCCTTCAATCTTACATCCTGGTTCAAAATCACTTCTATTATATATATTTGTTGGAATATACTTTTTCTCCTGATCAAACAATACATTTCTGACATCAATCGGTTTCAGTACTTTTGCATTAGGATTAATAGGTGACTCTGTCAGATTCGGTTTAACAATATCACCAATTGCACTGACACGGTAATTTACCATTTGAATTCTCATTTTCTTATTAAAGTATCCATAAGAACGATTGTGTTCTTCATGAAATTTATCAATCATTTTATTCATGACTTCTTGTGAGAAATTACCATTAACACCTATTGGAATCTCATAATTTTGTCTTTCATAGCGGCACTCAACCACATATGTGAATCTTCTGTCCTCTTCTGCAACCCCTTCTTTATCTAATAATTTATTGCCCTCCTTTACCAGCTTATCAAATATCTCCTGAACCTTTGGAATATTTGCTGTTTCTGCAATCATTATATTAGAACGGCTGATGTCAAATTTCGTATCCGCCATCAAAAGACCTAAGGAACAGAGAGTACCGGGTGATGGCGGAAGCAAAACAGATGTAATACCTATATCACGTGCAACTTCACATGCATGTAGTGGACCTGCTCCCCCAAACGCCATTAATGTAAACTCACGGGGATCATAACCACGTTCTACTGATACCATACGGATGGCACGAACCATATTAGAATTAACAACAGAAATAATTCCAGCAGCTGCTTGATCCAAATTTAAATTTGATTTACTGCAGATATTTTCTGTAATTGCTTTCTTAGCAAGCTCGATGTTTATATCCATACGACCTCCGAGAATCTTTTTCTGATTTAATTTGCCAAGTACAATATTAGCATCTGTAACGCAGGCATTTTTACCACCTTTCATGTAGCATGCCGGACCTGGAATAGCTCCGGCACTATCTGGGCCAACCTTTAATGCTCCTCCATCATCTATTCTTGCAATAGAACCACCACCTGCACCTATTGTTACAATGTCAATCATCGGAATTCTTGCCGGATAGCCTTCTACTAATCTTTCATTAGAAATAGAAGCTTTACCATCTTTAATCAAACTGACATCGATACTTGTACCACCCATATCGAAAGTAATAATTTTATCGATTCCGCACTGATTTCCAATATAAGTTGCCCCAATAACACCTGCACTTGGTCCTGAAACCGCAGTCTTAATTGGACAACCGATAGTTTCTGCTATTGATATAACAGAACCATTAGACTGAGTTACATATGGCGCCACCTTGATACCCAAACTATCTATAGATTTTTCAAAATTGTGTACATACTTTTCCATAACTGGTCCCAAATAGCTATTTAGGACAGTAGTACTCATACGAGAATATTCACGGAACTCCGGTACCAGTTCAGAAGATGTTGAAACATAAACCCCCGGATATTCCTCTTTAATAATTTCCTTTATACGCATTTCATGTTTAGGATTGATAAAAGAGAATAGTGTGCAAACTGCAATAGCCTGTACATTTTGCTCCTTTAGATATCGGACCACTTCCCTTACATTTTCTTCATTAAGTGCTGTCCTAACTGTCCCGTCATACAAAATACGTTCTTCAACTTCACATTTTAACCCGTCTGGAATCAAACTTTTTGGCTTTTGTTTTGACAAATCATAAAGGGACGGCCGTTTTTGCCAACCAATCTCCATCAAATCTCTGAACCCTTTCGTAGTAATCAGCCCAATACGTGCACCTTTTTTTTCAATCAATGCATTAGTTGCTACAGTAGTACCATGAGCCAGATAGCTGACTTCTTCAGGGTTGATACACTTCTCTGTCAATATATGAAGTATACCATTGATGATTGCCTTAGAAGGATCTTCAGGGGTAGAACTTTGTTTGAAATGTAATAACTCTCCAGTTTCTGTATTAAACATTGAATAATCTGTAAATGTACCTCCTACATCTACACCGATCATGAAACTCATATTATCACCTCTTAACTTTGTTTTTTGTTTTATTCAACGAATGGTACACCATATCCAAATGCACCCCTTACCATACATGTTTTTGCTGAAAATTGATTTCCTCGCTTCATTGCCGATATAATACATTCCTGATAAAAAGCCTCATCCTCTTCAAACCTTTTCGGATCTTTTTCAATGTTTTCAATCATTGAAAGCAAGAATGCTGTGGCAAAAGAATCTCCTGCACCTAATGTATCAATTGCTTCTACCAGCCTTGGTTTCTGTTCATAAAAATGCTTGCCATCAAACACCATTGCTCCTATACTTCCTCTGGTAGCAATTACCACTTTACAGCCTGCTTCTTTCATTTCTTTACAAATCTGCTGTACCTTTTCTGTAGATATGGAACCGCAAGATAAGAATGCATATGATACATAGGGAGCTACATTCTTAACTATCACCTGATCCGTCCATTTTCCAGAAAAATCATAGGAAATTGGAACCCCTGTAGAATGTACAGCTTTCAACTGTTTATCAAAATAACTATTATTGCTGGTATGAACAAGTTTAAATGTACTTATATATTCAAGATCCTCATCTGTAAGCTCTAAAGGATGCTCTTTGGCAATACCTCCTTTATTACTAAATACAAAAACCCTATCACCATTTCTGAGGTTTACCTTTGCATATCCATTTTCACCATCATATTGTCTGCATCTACTATGCTCGATTTTTAGTCCATCCAAAATCTTTATTACGTGATTTGCTACAGCATCACGGCCAAATATACCCATGTAGGAAGAATCTGCCCCCAGTTGCTTTGAATATACAGAAAAATTAAGTGCCTGACCTCCCGGATACATAATGCCTGAATTAACATATTTATCACATACATTATCACCAATGCCAATTACCTTCAACTTTTTACACCTCCGGAACATTTACAAGCATTCTACTTTGCATCCTGCCATCAATGCCGTGCCATAAGCTGTATTATAAATCTTTTCTATAGAATCTTTTACAATCTTTTCTGTATTTCCATAAACATAAAATCTTATCTTTGTGAAAGCAGGAACTTTTATCGCATCCGCATCTCCAGTATCTAAAATTTGTGAATTGTAATATGCAGAAGGATGTAGTTTTTTCCTATTAAACTCTAAAGCGATATTAAACATTTCAAGTGCTTCTAAAGCATTTCCATTAATTGTTGCAGCTTTTCCTGTTTGTCTCTCTGCCAAACCGTCATCATTTTGACCTATAAAATTAATTTCTATACTATCGTACTTCATAATATTTTATCACCTGCCGTATTCTCATTTATTGTCTTTGCATTCAACGGTATATATACTTTCCCTGGCCGTTTTGCTTCAAACTCATCTCTTACAGCCTTCAGAGCATCAGGATTCTCAAACAATTCAATTCCAGTTAAGCCCATAACTTTTGCTGCTACTAACATACCCTTCATACATATATCACTACGCCCTTGAGAAACTTCCTGCCAAGAATGCCCTAATGTGTCTTTTATATAACAGGCAACTACGCACTGAGTAGTTGGAGTTGTCCAGCTTACGTCACAGATATCAGTTGAACCTGGTTTATGAACATTAATCTCTCTAAACGGATAAAGTAAATTATTATATGGTTTCCCCTTTACTTGTTCAATAATTGGATTTGCTTGTTCCTTATATAAAAGGTGCATTAAATCAAATGTTGGCTGTTCACATCCTTCTGGTAAAGCTTTATGCATTCTTCCTGCATATTTCCAGTCATCTTCTGTCATTGGGACAGTCCCAACTTTTTTGTACTTTTGATACATAATCCTTTCCAAAGAACGATTTGGAAGCATCTCACTATATCCCGTTTTATACTCAGCTATCAATTCACATCCAGTTATAATAGCTGCACCCTTTGCTATATTGTGCAATAATTCCATAGCTTGCCTTATTTGAGCACCTGTATGAGCCCTATAAGAATAATGTATTTTCGATTCAACAGGCATCTCACCCAGTTTTTCGTCACCTGTTTTTAAAATTGAAGAACGTACTACAAAGCTGGGATCCAAATGATGCCTTAATTCCTGAGCACCCATAATAAAAAGCTGCAATGCATCCAGTGAATTAGAACCACAATCATCTATAATATCATTATCCTTTGTTTCTTTCGCAATTCCCGGCTTTCTTCCCTTAAATGTATAGTCTACCGACTGCTGGGCATGAAAATTAATTGACCATATTCCATTATCATCAGTTGGATGCCAGCTGATAGCAGCATCACAATCGTTAAAAACACCTGCATTGTTCATTAGAACTTTCCCGCCCCCGCCCTCTTCTGCGGGACATCCATAAAATCGAACAGTTCCTTTCATATGATTAAGTTGCAGATAGTCTTTATTTGCAATAGCTGCAGCAACAGCTGCTGTACCTAATATATGATGTCCGCAGCCATGGCCATTTCCACCTTTTACAATTGGTTTTCTTTCTATATTGTCAGCTTCTTGGCTGAGATTAGGAAGTGCATCATATTCACCCATATATCCAACAATAGGTTTTCCACTCCCCCATTCAGCAATAAATGCAGTAGGCATTCCAGCTATACCAAAAGTGATTTTAAAACCTTCCTCTTCCAAAATACCAGCTAACCGTTTTGATGATTTATATTCTTTAAACATTGGCTCTGCGTAGTTCCATATGTCAAGGCTAGCATTAATATACTTCTGTCTTTTTTTTTCAATTAATTCTAATATGTCATCCTGAGTCTTCATATTATTTTCCCTTCTTTATCTCATTTATTTTATGACAAGCAACATAATGTCCATTTCCATAATATATTAATTCGGGCTGAACACTCCTGCAGATATCGGTTGTATATAAACAGCGTGGATTAAAGTGGCAACCCTTTGGCGGATTAACCGGGCTTGGAACATCTCCTTGTAAAATAATACGTTCTTTACAGGCATCAGGATCCGGAATCGGAATCGCAGACATTAAAGCTTGTGTGTACGGGTGAAGCGGATTATCATAAATATCATTTTTTTCTGCAACCTCTACCAATTTTCCTAAGTACATTACTGCTACCCTGTCACTAATGTGTTTTACTACACTCAGGTCATGCGAAATGAATAAAAAAGTCAGCCCCAGCTTTTCTTTCAAATCGTTCATCAGGTTAAGCACTTGAGAGCGAACCGAAACATCCAATGCAGAAACAGGTTCATCACAAATAACCAGTTCAGGATCTAATGCTAATGCTCTTGCAATTCCTATTCTTTGTCTTTGCCCACCAGAAAATTGATGAGGATATCTTCCAATTACCTCTTCGCTTAACCCCACCATGTTAAGAAGATTAACTATTCTTTCATACCTTTCTTTTGAGGAACCCTTTTTATGCACTTTCAATGGCTCTCCCACAATATCGCCTACAGTCATCCTTGGATTTAGGGAAGCAAACGGATCTTGAAAAATAATCTGCATCTTTTCTCTTTGCTTTCTCATACTATCCTTATTCAAAGATAGTATATCTATCCCATTCATAATAACTTGACCACTAGTTGGTTCAATAAGCCTTAATATGCTTCTTCCCAGAGTTGATTTTCCGCACCCTGATTCTCCTACCAACCCAAGTGTTTCCCTTTGTCTAATCTGCAGGCTAATACCATCTACGGCTTTTACATAGCCCACTGTCTTTTTGAACAGTCCTTTTGTGATAGGAAAATACTTTTTTAAATCTTTTACTTCCAATAAAATACCATTTTCCATTCCTATGCACCTCCCTGATTATTGTATAACCAGCAGCGAGATTTATGATCCCCATGATCTAACAAATCAGGTTCCTTTTCTTTGCAAATATCCATTACATTAGAACATCTTGGATAAAATCTGCATCCTTTAGGCATATTATCAATGTTTGGCACTATTCCATCGATCATGTGCAGCTTTTTTACAGACTTATCTAATCTTGGTATGGACTGTAACAGCCCTATTGTGTATGGGTGCATTGGAGATTTAAATATCTGCCTGACAGTCCCATATTCTACTACCTTTCCTGCATACATTACCATTACGTTTTGAGCCATATCTGCAACTACTCCTAAATCATGAGTAATCATAATAATTGATGTATTTAACTGTTTTTGCAGCTTCCTCAGTTCTTCCAAAATCTGCGCCTGAATTGTTACATCCAATGCTGTGGTTGGCTCATCTGCAATTAATAATTCTGGCTGGCAAGACAAAGCCATGGCAATCATAACACGCTGCCGCATGCCTCCACTCATCTGATGCGGAAATTCCTTAGCCCTTTGTTCAGGAGATGGTATACCAACCATTTTTAGCATTTCAACAGCTTTATGTTCAGCTTCTTTTTTGCTCACGTTCTGATGCAGTAAAATAGCTTCCGCTATCTGTTTTCCCACTGTATATACAGGATTCAGAGAGGTCATAGGTTCTTGAAAAATCATTGAGATTTTATTTCCTCTTATGTTTCTCATATCATTTTTACTTAACTTTAATAAATCTTGTCCTTCATATAAAATTTTACCGCTGGTAATATATACAGGAGGAGATGAAACCAAACGTAGAATTGAAAGTGCGGTCATGCTTTTTCCACACCCTGATTCTCCTACAATTCCTAGAATTTCTCCATGCTTCACAGTAAAATTTACATTTTCAATTGCATGTATATAACCATGCTTTGTTTTTATACTTGTTCTTAGATTTTTTACTTCAAACAGTGGCTCCATAATCGTCCTCCCCCTAAAGTTTTATTAACTCAGCCAGCAGCAATGTACTGGCTGAGTTCATACTATTCAATTAATGATAAATTAGTTATCAATTACTCTGTAAATGTCCATGCATAAGCTTTATAATTTAAATTTATAAAATCTTCCATTGGCATATTCTGAATAGTATCTTTTGCAACTACTGCTTCATCATTATGATATAGCCATATATATGTTGGTTCATCATGTAATAGCTTTTGATATTCATAATAAATTTTAGTTTTTTCTTCTTTGGATACTGTAGCATGTCCTTTTTGAGCTAAATCATAATATCTCGGATCTGTAATTTGACAGAAATTCTGTGCACCACCAGGCTGCATCAATACACGTGAGTCATCTGGATCGAAAGAACCGGCACCGCCTAAAATAGATAGATCAAATTTACCTTGTCTGTTCATATCAATTAAAGTTGGCCAATCAACTATCTGAACTTTAACGTTAACGCCTATTGCTTTTAAGTTCTGCTGAATAATTGTTGTAGCTACTACCCTTGCAGGATTTGAATTATAGCTCACAAATGTGAGTTCCCTATTAAAGTCCCATCCAGCCTCCTGTAAAAGCTTTTTTGCATCCTCAGGATTATATGGATCTCCATCAACCTCCTTATTAAAATATGGATTATTTGCAGTCAGTGAGCTTACTGCAATATCACCAAAACCATAAAGTGCCTGTTTAACAATTGTTTTACGGTCTATTGCCTCACTTAAGGCTCTTCTTACACGTACATCCTTGAAATAATCCTTTGAACAGTTCACTGACATATACGTATATAACAAAGATGGTACAGTCTTAGCATTGAGCCCTTTAGTAGACTGTAATAATTGCATATCTGCCAGCGGAACTTGATCTGCAAGATCTATTTGTCCGCTAGTCAAACCTGCTGCAAAGTTGCTTGCATCCATTTTCTTAAATACAATACGATCCACATTTGGAGCACCTAAAAAATAATCCTTATTAGCTGTAAGAGTAATACTTTCACCAGAAACATTACTATCAAATTTGAATGCACCTGTACCTATAGGATGCTTCCAATAATCATTTTTCTCCATTTGAGCCATAGGTACATCCTTTAGGATATGATATGGTATTGGATAATAACGCTGTGCATCAACATATAAGAAGGTTGATACTGCAATTGGCTTCTTAAAATAATATTCCAAAGTATGATCATCAACTGCAACTACACCTAATTTTGTAAGGTCTGTACAAACACCGTTATCATCAGTTCCCTCCAAAGAAGAAAAATAGCTTCTTCTTGTTACAGTTGAATCCTTTGAGGATCCTACCTGTGCAGCAAAAACCATATCCTTTGCAGTAAAAGGCTCACCATCGTGCCATTTAACCTTAGGATTCAAATGAAAGGTAATTACCTTTCCATCATTTGATGATTCCCATTTATCCGCCAGTCTTGGACTAAAATTACCCTTACTATCAGTATAAACAAGACGATCATAAATATAGTCAAATACTGTATCACCCGCTGTGGATGTAGCACAATATGGATTGTAACTGTTCGGTTCATCAGTTATACCAATTGTTATAAAATCTTTGTGACCATTCTTTGACTGTGGTTCGGTTGTTTTTTTTGTGTCATTTCCCCCTCCGCATGCACTAAAACTTAATAACATGATTACGCAAAGCGGTACACAAACTACTTTTTTAATGATACTTTTCATAAGATTCCTTCCTTTCTTTTTATTAAATATAGAGCGGCTATGACATTTATACTATAAATTGATCATACTTTCATATAAGGATCCAACGCATCTCTTAAACCATCGCCTATAAAATTGACACAACAAATAGTTATTACCAGCATCAAGCCAGGTGGAATCCACACCCATGGCCTCGCCGTCAATACGGTTAGCGACTGGGCACCATTTAACATATTTCCCCATGATGCCTGAGGTGGTTGAACACCCATTCCTAAAAAGCTCAAACTTGACTCCTGCAGGATTGCACCTGCCACACGGAATGTTGCAGCAACAATTATAGGAGACAAGGAATTAGGAAGCAAATATCTAAATATAATTCTAGAATCTTTTGCACCAATTGCCCTAGCTGATTCTACATACTCTTTCTGACTAATAGACAGCACATTTCCTCTTATTAATCTGGCAAACTCAGGCCAGCCCATAATGCCAATAATAAAAATTACAGACTTTATCGACGGACCGATAATTGAAACCAACACCAAAATTAAAATAATTGATGGAAAGCACATAAAAACATCTGCTATTCTCATAATAATTGCGTCTGCAGTTTTTCCATAATAACCAGCAATTAAACCAAGTGGAACTCCAATTCCAATATTAATCAATGTAGATAAAAACCCGACGAGAAGAGACACCCTACCACCATAAATTAATCGTGCAAAATTATCACGCCCCATTCCATCTGCCCCCAAAATTAAATCTTTTGTAGGTGCAGAAAAAGGTAATCCACGGTTAATGGAATATGGATCAAGATGCATAATCATTGGAAGAAAAATAACTATTATGATTAACAATAAAAGTATAATTGTTCCCGTAATTGCCAGCTTATGATTAACAAAGCGTTTAGCCGCATCATAAATATAAGACTGTTTTACTCCTGAATTAACTTTGTTTTTACTCATAACTAACACCCCATCAATTATATGTAATACGCGGATCTAAATAAGCATACAGAACATCAACTAAAAGATTAGTAACCAAAACTACAACTGTAATAATAACTGATATTCCCATTATTACGGGGTAATCCCTCTTGGTAATTGAGTCAACCATTAGAGTCCCCAGGCCAGGCCATCCAAAAACACGTTCAACTACAACGGAACCACCAATCATAAACGGAACTGATCCGCTAAAAATTGTTACAAGCGGAATAAGAGCATTTCTAAATGCATGTACAATAATTACCCTCCATTCTTTTACTCCTTTTGCTCTTGCAGTTCTAACATAATCTTCATTAAGTACTTCCAGCATATTAGCCCTTACCTGTCTCAATATTTTTCCTATTTCCGGCATTGCAATTGCAAGCGCAGGTAAAATCAAATGCTGAATCACCCCTAAAACCTGATTACCACCACTGGGATCGTACATCCCGCCATATGGAAGAACTCTCAATTTTACAGCAAAGATATAAATTAAGATCATCCCTAAGAAGAATCCTGGAATACCAGTCATAATGAATGCTATGGTTGAAATACTATAATCAGCTGCAGAGTAAGGCTTCAAAGCAGAAAAAAGACCTAGCGGAATTCCAATAATATAAGACAAGAGGATTGCAGTGACTGTTAATAACAATGTAGCTCCTATTCTCTCTGTAACAACTTCTGCAACTGGTCTGTAAGTAGTATATGAAAAGCCCATATTCCCATGAAGCAATTCCTTCAGCCATGTAAAATATTGAATATATACTGGTTTATCCAAACCTAATTCTGTTGCATGTCTTGCAATTTCTTCCTTAGTCATCCCCGGATCAGCCAGTAAAGCATCCAATGGTGAGCCAGGTGCTAAGGTTGACATGAAATATACCAATATAGTAATCCCCAAAAATGTAACTATAGCACTTGCAATTCTTCTAATAATATAATTGCCCAACTTATTTCCCTCCTTATGAAATACATTTTCCAAATATAGTGCTTAACTATAGATCTATAAAGGCAAACGAATAAAATAGTAATATTAGTATCATTCATCTTAATAAAAAACTAATTAAAAAAGAATTTAACTATTCGTGGGTCCACTTATTCAATTAACAAGGCCTATTGTCACAAAAATTGATCAACACAATACAGATGCATCATCTCATATTCTGCCTAACTAAAAATAACATTTAGATATTTAATATGTAAGGATGTTTCAAAATGGCATTCCTTTTTAGCATATACATCAATATTTAATGCCTGTCCACCCGGAAACATTTTTCTAAGGTGCCGGTATTTATCACAAACATTATCTCCAATTCCCAGCAATTTTAACATTGATCTCTTCAAGCTAATATAATCTTCTATATTATTATATAATATTATATAATGAATTGCAACCATTGTTTTCATTATTTTTATTATTTTTACCCATCTTTGACACTTGTGAGAAGCAAAAACCTTATGAGCCCATTGATAATAAATGGTTTTTAGGCTTTAATATTTTTTGAAAAAGTGAGTAATGTTTTTTATTTTTTTGTTTCTTTAAAAATTTTTTTATGGATTGTGTAAGGTGTAATACAATACCGTACCTGTAAAAAAAAGGCTCTGCAAGAATATTGCAAGAGCTGTTTTTTACCAAAATCCGCTACTCCCAAAGAAGCAGGTCTTCTGCTTTGGATTTCACAATAAAACCTCCCATATGATTACTTGCTTACTGTGCTTTTTCATCAATGATTTTTCCAATTTTCAAATGTGGCAAATAGACAATAGTAAAGTACTGATTCTCTTGAATAGGTGTATAGTTGACTTTAAGATATAACTTATTGCCAGAATTTATATCTACTACTTCAATTTCTCTAATCTTGCTCATATCACCAACATTGTCATGAGAAATAGTCTTGCATTGAATGATATTGTATTTATCTTTTGCAACATATGGTATATCCTGTAATGCTGGAAGTATCACATATGGAACTGAGTACAAAACATAGATTACCATACAGATTCTAGCAATTAAATCAAGTTTCTTATTAGGCTTCAATACAAACTCTTGTTTTGATGGTATGGCATTTTTAGGATTTAATAATGTTTTCTTATTGAATATCTTAAAAATTAGGTAGCATACAAATACCAGCACTAAAAATCTTTCAAAATATGTTTTCTGAACTAATGCATAATCTATTCATAATCACCCCGTTTCTTTACCTTGCTGGTTCTCAGTACAATGGGCCTTCCCCTTGAACTACTGCTTGGCTTAGTTCCCCAAACATCAGTAACTCTTGATTTAAGCCCATTTAGTAATGAGCCTTCTAAACCAGAAACAGTTGAGGAAATTATATCTTTTGACATTGACAAGTTAACGCCGTTTATGCTCAATAAATTGATAGAGCGTATTGAGATTGAACATGTGGAAATAATCGACGGGCAGAGTCAGCAGGAGATTACGATTATTTGGAGATTTGCGGGTGCAATAGCGTAGGTTTGCAGATTCCCGAAGCGAATAAATCGTTCTGGGGGAGCCTTTACTAACAAAACAATCCCTTGATTTTTGAAACGATTATTGATGAATCATAAACTTGGTTATTTAGAGTTATGCCTATCTCAAATTCATCAATATCTACACTTATACACAGGTCTGAATCATTGTTCTCTATTAATTTTCCACCTTGAAAATAAGTTTTATCCTGCAGATATTTCTCCCATTGGCTTTCATCGTTAACATTGACAAAAAAGATATCTTCCGGAGTATATTTAAATGCATCTGTAATAATTTTTTTGAACTTATCTGGGCTAGAGAGCAGTGATACATTTGTATACGGAGAATTGTTCGTATTAAAAGCTGTCGTATAATTTATTCCCATTTCTTTCAATTCTAAAAAAAGCGGGCTTAAATCATCTTCCGTATCTATTATTGCCAATATGTTGTGAAATTCAAAAATACTAATTAACTTCAAGATGTTTTGTGCTGTACAGTCAATTCTCCAAATAAATATACTTGCTATTTTTTTGTATACATATTTTTTAACCTTAATATTCATCGTCTTAACCCCTCATATATACCGGCGCCAATTGTAAAGTGAAGGTTAAAATTAGAAATGCTGCGATGTGTTTGAAATACTTTTTCATAAATTACCCTCTCACATTTTGTTGCGTCAGCTCTGTGTAATAAGTTGACTGAATGCTTCTATATATAAGAAATATTTAATAATTGTATTTAAAGCTTATATTATCGATTTATTAACAAATAGTACATATTAAAGCATTGGCAACATCACTACAATTTGGTATACTGCACAAACTTTAGTATCGGAATAATTCGGATGTTTATCAGGGATATGAAAAGGTTGAGAATATTACAAGATGTTATTGCTGGTCGCATCTGAGAAGATACTTCGTGGATGCCCTGCCTGCAGACATTAAGCAGCCGGAGTCCACTTTTCCAAGGCAGGCTATAGAATACTGCGAAAAGCTTTTCGAGGTAGAAGATGAAATAGAAAAGCTTACACCTGATAAGAAGAAAAGACAGCATCAGAAAGAAGGCCTTATGAAGTTTTTGATTGATGGAAACATAACCATCAGCAATAACCTTGCAGAAAACAGCATCCGGCCATTTACAGTTGGAAGACGCAACTGGCTGTTTTCCGGAAGTCCGGAAGGTGCTGCCGCAAGTGCAGTCGTTTACAGTATTGTTGAAACAGCAAAAGCCAACAATATAAACCCTTATGAATATTTAAGATACATTTTTAAATATCTGCCTGGTGTACGTTTTATTGAAGAACCGGAATTTCTTAAAGATTTTATGCCTTGGAATCCGGATGTACAGGCATTCCGTAATAAAACCGAAAAGCGATTATGATTATTATATATCATCTTTTCAGCTTTTTCTATGCACGGTTTTATTTGACGCTTACAGTTAAAATACATAAAAATTGTATTTATCCAGTGAATTTTAAGCTTATTATGCAGTTGGTTTTATTTAGTTGTGCCTGCTACTTTCTTAATTAATATTTTATTAAAATAGATTAGTAGTGTTGCACCTGATGCAAAAAGTATCTCATGTGACATAATTCTATCATTAATTTGAAAAAACTCATCATAAGAAAAATTATCAAATCCGTATTGAAACTGTCTGGAATGTGAAGAACTATTTTCAGTTTTTTTATAGTCTAATGCAATTTTTTCAATTCCTACATAATCAAGTTGCCATACATTGGATTCATTATAAATAACTAAAGAGACTTTAACTGGGTCTGTATATCCATATTTTCCATGTAACACCTTAATTTCTTTTAGTTTAAAATCATGAAAGTTATCTTCTTTTAGATATATATTTAGAAACTTTTTACTAAATCTATGCTTTATGTTTTCAAATAGTATAGCATATTCTTCAACGTTTCTTTCCCATTGCTTTTCAGCAAATTCCCTTCTTTCTTTAATCCCGCTATTAATTTCTTTCCATAATTCATCAGTAAAATATCTCATTACTAGTAAACCTCCAAATCTCAGACTATGGATATGGGGCATACTGACTATTGTACTTTTATTTAATAATAAATATATATTTTCACCAAAATAACTTTTGTAATTTTTATACTTATATTTTAATAATTTTCTAACTCACGTTCTAAATCACATATGAGGTTTTCAACCTCTAATACTACTGAGTCTTCATTGTTCCAAAATATCGAAGGCTTTATTTTATCAGTTTTCATATCTGGTAACCAATTATTAATAAATTCATATAAATCAATGCTTTCTGCAACATACCCCTTCCACTCATCAATTGCACAGAAATTAGCAAATTCTTTTTTGGGCCAAAATGGTATCATCTTATTCCCATTATCATCTTCCGTAATCGCCCAACCATCATCATATAGTCCCCATAGTTCCTCATAATCAGCTACTTTTTTGATAAAATACTCATACCTTTTTGAACCTGGTAATTTTATAACCGCTTCAAACTCCTTATTATTCATATCATCTTCTCCTTCCATTTGCCCATCCGCTGATAGCAAATGTATATGTCTTTCCTTTTGCAGGATAAACATTTTGTGTAATAAGTTGACTGAATGTTTTTATATATAAGAAATATTTGATAATTGTATTTAAAACTTATATTTCTCATCTACATATTCAACAACCTTTTCAATAGCACTTTTTACTGCAATTGATTTTTCTATTTTATATCTTTCAACAACTGCAGATTTTATTTCAACTACAGTGTCACTTGCCAATAGTTCACCTAATATATTAACAACTGCACATCTATTTCTATATTGTCTATTATTTAATTCCTTAATAAGCATGTGTAAATATGATTTATTGCCTAACATGTACAAAGCCTTATAAAAGTTAAATTTTACCCAGTTAACTTTCTCTTTTTTTAATGCATATTCAAAGAACTTACTTAATTCTTCAATATTGCAATTTAGCTTAATTGCAATATCAGCTACTGATAATGCCGCATATCCTCTAACAAGGCTACTTCTATCCTTTAAAACCTTGTTTTTTAACATATTAAGAACTTCTAAAGAAGTACTATTACAAAGTGAATCACAGGCATTAACTCTTACTAATTCATCACTGTCTCCCAAAAGTTTTATAAGAATTTTTTCAGCTATAGCGAAATCTGAAAATACTAATAATTCGGCTACTCTTGCTCTTACTTCTTCATCAGAATCATCTGAAAGCAATTCTAACTTTTTTATATCCTGTTCCATAATGCACTCAGATTCCTCTATTTGTTCAATTATATCAAGTTTATCCATTAAACTTTTACCTTTTAACTCTATTCCATTAAAGTCATTTGACATCTTAATATCCATCCACAATCTGCACAACGTGCTATTCTTGCAAATATATTGGGCTTATGACTTGCTCCAAAATTAACTCTTCTTCCTACTTTATACTGAACAATATCACATGTTTCCTTATCAATTATGGGTTCATGGCTACCTTCTCCATTAAGAAAACTTTTTACAGCAGCTATTTTCTCTTCTGGGCTAATATTAATTTTTGACATAAAAATGCTCCTTTTAATTAAACAAGTCTTTATTATTTCACTTGTTTAATTGACAGTGAGCAGTTCACTCTTGTTTTTTATAAGGTTTTAAATATTTTGAAATTACATTAATATATCTTGAATCAAAACTAATCGAAGTAATATCTTTTAGCAGAATTTCTGTGGGCTCTTCATCCCATTCTCCAGCACCATTAAAATATAATAGGCAAAGAGATTTCTTATCAATGGCTGTAATTTTACCAATAAAGAATTTTGAAGTTTCCATGCCTTCACATTCAACTATTATGTTTTTACCAAAGTTAGATAACTCAGTTAATACGTTTTCCCAATTATCTACAGAATTTATTGACGGTTTTCTAATTTGATCCAATATACCTTCTTCTTTTAAGATAAACTGTGAAAATTGTTGACTTTTTGTTATTATGACGGAAGTAATATCCTTAATTCTAATAATTACATAGCCATCTAGATCAAAATCATATAAATCCTGAAATAAAACAAGATTCTGCCCTATAGCTAAAGGTATGACATTAAGATCATCTGGATCTATTTTACTTCTTCTAATCTTAATTTCATGTAAAGCTTCTATGTTTTGCTTAATAATTTCTATCTTTTCAGACTTATTCATAACCTAATCCCCTCTCCAATTATACCCCCTTGTGCATTCCTTATATAGTAATATTCTATCCATTTAAATTCATGAAAATTTGAGATAGATAAATATTTTTCTGTTTCACCAATATAATGAACATGCGGCAAATGGAAAAAATTTTTACAGGCTCCAAAAAATAAAAAACATCCGTTCCCATACAGAACCCCAGTAACCGCTCAGGTTGCTTCTCAGCATTGTCCTACCCTATTATTGGGAAAGACAATGTATATTATCTCCTAAACGAGGAATAATGTACATTATCTTAACATTGCTGTTTTTACTTTAATGGTCAATTTTGTAGCAAGCTTAGAGCTTTTTTAATCTTTATTACTTCATAACTCAAATAATTAATTTATCTTTTTCGTCTTTTTCTTTTACTAGGTTTTAGTTTTTCCTTATTTTTATCAATAATCAAATCTTTTTCATTACGCCTTCTTTTATATCCTATTACAGCATCTATAATAAATGCTGCTGGTATAACTATAAGAATATATGGCGTAAGAAGATAGTAATATAACAAATCACTTAAATTCATCCCATTATTAACAATTCTAATAATTGATAGTACTATTAATGATAAATAAAACTGCACTAATGAAACAAAAGATACTAACGGAACAGATTCATTTTTAACTTGGTTCAAAAATAGTATATTTAACCACTCAGGGATTTTTATTCTACACCAATAATGTTCATCATGCCAAGCAGTGAAAGGAATTATCATTAAAAAATAGATAATGGTCAAAAATACATCCATAATATTATCTCTATCCATAAGATCTATATCATCCTTCCATTTTTAATATATCATTTGGTAACATCGTCCACCACCGCCTCCGCCTGATGAGCTATTTGTACTAGTCCCATTATTGCTTTAACTGTATTTATTATACAAAAATGTTGAAACAACATCCGCTTAGAATATCAAACTAAAGAATATCCTTAAACTCCTTCTTCTTATCTTCAATCATTTTATTCATTTTATCAATATCAAAAATCCCTTTCCCACTCCATGCTAAAATATATACCTTTAACCAGTATCCATTATCGTCTAAATAGGTCTTTAATGCTAACTCTATATTCTCCTTAGTCATACTTCTAACAATTATATCAGGGGAACCAGCAGGAATATAATCAATCCCTTCTTTATCCATATACCAATAATAATTTGATGGAGTAGCTACTGTTAAAGTAAAAGTTATACCTTTTAACTCAACAAATATATCAATATTACAATTATCAATATCTTCTATTTCCGAAAAATACGTTGGATATTTTATTCTAACATTTTTCATTTAGCTTTCACCTCGACTACTTTCCATATATGCCTTTAAGAATTTTTATTACTTTGTCTTGCGTATCTTTGTCTGATTCCGCTAATATTTCTATAACTCCATTCTTCACCCTGTAATATACCTTTGCAGCATTATATCCCTTTAGTTCATATATACCATTGAACAGATATTTCATTCCTTTCCCCACATTTGTGTTTCCAGCAAGAAATCTTTCAACCAATGTACCTAGTTCTTTTATTAGCCTTTGATTTTTACATACTTGTTTTGATATTTTTGCCAGTGTTACTACATTATTAATCAGCCTCGATGACTTTAAAGCGGCTGCCATAACTACTGAATATTTCTATATATAAGAAATATTTGATAATTATATTTAAAACTTATATTATCAATTTGTTAACAAGTTGTACATATTAAAGCATTGGCAACATCACAACAATTTGGTACACTACACAAACTTTAGTTAATAAATTTAGGGCAGATAGGTATTTTTCTGTTTCATCAATATAATGAACATAAAGCAAATGAAAAAAATTTAAACAGACAAAAAAATAAAAAACATTACTCACTTTTTTTAAAAAATATTAAAGCCTAAAAACCCATATTATCAATGGGCTTTTAGGCTTTTTATTTCTCACAAGTGTCAAAGATGAGATATTATATAATGAATTGCAACCATTGTTTTCATTATTTTTATTATTTTTATTATTTTGTTAATTGAAATAGTAAATTCCATCCCTGTGAGATTCCATACAAAATTTAGTTTTGCAAAATAAATAGTTTATTATTCACCTTTGATTTTTGTACTCAAAAATCAGATCTAATCTCAATTATTTTTGTTATAACGATAAATTTTGATCAAATAATATTCAAATCCAATATATTCTTTATATTTAAAATCACTTTTTTCATCCAAGGATGGAATATGGTTCCACAAAGTGGAAATTACTTTTGCAATTCACCAAAGTTTTATAAAGGTGTTGATTATATGGATATTAAGGTGTAGAGATAAATAACATAGAAATATACAGTCATGACAAAATGAATTTCATTGTCGGTCTGTTTGAAAAGTTAGGTTTACCTGAAGCCTTTAACTCCAACCTTGAAAAACATTCAGGAAGAAAAACTGATATTCCATACGGAATAATAGCAGAGATGATGATTGTTAATATTTGTGATTACCACCGTCCTTTATTAAGACTACTGGAATAGTTAAAAAATTTCTAAAATAAATATGGAGATTTTAAAAACTATTGTGCAAAATATGCGTTATATATGATTGAGCCCCACAAAAATAGGATATATATCCATGAAAAATGGGAGTTTGAATTCCTCATTCAAAACTCCCGCAAGTTCCTCTTCCCTTTACTCCCAGTTCTCCATTAATTACCGCCACTTACAACCAGTTACAATTATAAGTATTTTCAGGACCACCAACAGTTTAAAATGGCTTGTTATCTTGAATTCCAGATAGCAAGCCATTTTTATTTGTGATCTTATTTGTGTTTTCTAAATTTGCTCCTTGGAACAGAATCCGTTTATTTAAAATTCAATCCCAAATATTTTCTGCTTTAGTTTATAATATGCGCCAATCATCCCTGCAAAGTTCCCTAATTTGGCAAAACATAACTTAGTATTTTTAAAAATGTCTTCGTTCATATATTTCTTTAAATAAAACTCTATGATAGGTCTAAGGTAATCTTCCTGGGCCATAATTCCCCCACCTAAAATCACCATCTCAGGGTTTAACATACATGAACAATTAGATATACCCTGTGCTATAATATCACAGGTCTTTGAGATTTCTTCTATACAAATAGAATCATTATTCTTTGCTCTTTCAAGTATAATGTTTCCATTTAACTCTGAATTTGTATTGTCTCTTTCTCTTACTCTTGAAACCAATGCAGTTGTTGAAGCAATCTTTTGAAATTCTTTTCCTTCTACTATCATGTATCCAATTTCACCAGCGCTGAATGAATGGCCACGATAAATTTCATCATCAATAATCAAAGCTCCGCCTATTCCTGTCCCAACTGTAATACATAAGAGACCATGATGCCCCTTGCCTGCTCCATAGGCATATTCACCTAAAGCAGCAGCATTCACATCATTTTCAACTTCACATGGGAGGTTAAATTGGTTTGTTATGACCTTTTTTAAATTAATACCTGTATAATCAGGGATATTTTCATTTGCATAGATAATCTCTCCTGAATCAGGGTTAACCATTCCGGCGGTGGATATAGCTACACCTTCAAGTTCATATTTCTTAGTCATCTCTTTCGCTAATTCAATTATTTTATTTTCTATTCCTGGTGCTTTTAGTATTTTTGCATTTGTGGGAGTTTCAAAGTTGTTGATTATCTTTATATCACTTTCCATTTCTTCAATAATACCATATTTAATAGAGGTTCCTCCAATATCAATAGCTAAATACATAATTACCTCCTATGAAATCTAAACAATAAAATACATATTCCTACCGCTAAATCAATTCTGTCGCATTAGCTCATTATAAAATTCTTCTTTAGTTTTAGCATTAAATAATACTTCCATCCTATCCTGGTCCATCAGCACATCAGCTAATTCAGATAAAAGACCAACATGGCTTTCAGAATCTGTAGCAGCAAGAGTAATTATAAGCTTAACAGGATCAAATTCTTTTGAGCCGAATTCAACTGGTGTTGCCAATGTTGTAAAACTTAGTCCCATCTTGTTTACCCCGCACTCTGGCCTTCCATGGGCTAATGCCAAATGTTTTCCTAATACTATATATGGTCCATTATCTTTTACTACCTTTATCATAGCTTCTACATAGCTTTGTTCAATGGCACCCTTATCCAATAATATTTTTGAGGATTTTCTAATTGCATCTTCCCAATCATTTGCTTGAATTCCAATTTCAATATTATCCAGAGTCACTTTTTCCATCAACATAAATATTTCTCTCCTATAAAATTATTTTTAATTTATTCCTTTAATTTTATAAAAAATGTTTTATTTTTTCATACTCTCGCTATAAATTGCAATATCAAAAATCAGAAATCAACTTTTTTACATCTATATTTAATAGCGAATCAGCTATTTTATAATAATTTCTAAAATTGCAATATTTCGTTACATCATTAGGAATGACCAATACCCTCATTTCTGCATTAAGACCTGAATTTAATCCATTAAGTGAATCTTCTACAATTAATGCTTCATTTTTATTTATTTTCAGCTTCTCAACAGCCTTTAAGAACAAGTCAGGATGAGGTTTTATTCTGGCAACATCCTCAGCTGTTACTATCGAATCAAAATACTTGATTAATCCAAGCCTTTCTAAATGTTTGGTTGGTTTTATTCTTTTAGAGGATGTTGCCAGTGATAATTTTAATCCTTCACTTTTTACTGACTTTATAAACTCTACAACTCCTTCTTTAGGTGGTAGTATTTCGCTACGTTCAAGAAAGATTTTTTGTGTATCTTTTGCAAATTCATCCCTGTCTATAATACAGTTGTTCTTTATTTCGAGGGTATTAAATAAATCTTCAGCGTTGGAACCTACACAAAAAAGAAATTCTTCAACTGGTAAATCATAGTTTTGCTTTTTCTTAAACCATTCACGAAATATGTTGTACCATACAACTTCTGTATCAACTATCAAACCATCAAAATCCATAATTACTGCTTTTAGCATTTAAATACTGCCCCTTCTAATTTTAAATAAAGAGAGTTTCTCTTTCCATTCAGAAAGAGAAACTCATCTTTTATTTATTATTTTAATCAAGCAATTAACCCATATAATTATATTATCACAAATTCTGTATATTCTTTATTTTATTTACCAATTCATCATATTCAGGCGCATTTAAATAATCAATTATTTCAACATGATATGAATCCGGTTGTTTTTCTTTAACTCGATCCATTAATGATTTATGAGCTATTATAACTTCACATTTAGCTGGCAAATCATTTATTGCTATATGGAATACTTTTATATTACTAAGGCCCGCCTTATTTAATTTTTTCTGCAGTACTGTAGCTCCCATTGCACTTGAACCAAGTCCTGCATCACAAGCATAAGCAATGCTTTTAACACTTGTAAAATCAAATTTTTCATTTTTAGCGCCAAATAATGATGATATACGGCTTTTCTTTCCTTTTAAGCTCTCCATTTCCTTTGCAGCATTCTGTAAATCTGAATCATTATTAGCTGCTTTTTTTACTAATGGAGCAGCTGTTACAAATGTAACTGCTGCTGCTAACATAGCTATAAGAATTTTTATATGATCACCCATAGCGGACATCATCATTATAGATAATATGCTGCCAGGTGATGCAACTCCAACTAATCCTACTTTAAACAGAGAGAATAAAAATGTTCCTGTCATTCCTCCAAGAATACAAGGGATTATTAAAATTGGGTTCATTAAAACAAATGGAAAGTAAATTTCATGGATTCCACCGAAAAATGTATTATTACAGCTCCATAACTGGTAGCTTTGGAATTTCCCGTCCCAAAAAACATATATGCTAATAAAATTCCAAGTCCAGGTCCTGGATTGGATTCCCTAACTGTTCATAATCTCCAACTTCTTCAATTGTTCTATTACTGCTTAATACAATTATTCTATTACATTTTTTTACTGTAGAAACTCTATGAGAAACAATAATTGCAGTTAAATTAACATTATTAAAGATAGTATCCATGATTTGTTTTTCTGATTCTTCGTCTAATGCTGCTGTAGGCTCGTCCAAAATTAACAAAGCTGCGTATAGAACGCGCGTGCCAATGCCAATCTCGTCTTTTGCCCCTCTGACAAATTGCTGCCTGATTGATATAATATTGAATTAAATCCTTTATTCATTTTTTTTAAAACATAACCACTTATCATTGCATCATTTGCTGCTTTTAAGATACCCTTTTCGTCTTCTTGATAATCTCTATGCCTTCCGGAAGAAATATTATAGGCTACTGTATCAGGGAAAATATATTTATTTTGATCAACAAGTGAAATATGTTCTCTTAAACTTTCTAATTTAATATTGCTTAAACCATTCCCATTAAATAGTATTTTACCGCTTTGATTAGCATAAAAGCCCATAATCAATTTTAATATAGTGCTTTTTCCACATCCAGTAGGCCCAACAATTCCAATCTTTTCACATTTATTCACAGAAAAATTAATATCTGATAGTACATTCTTTTTATCATTATAAGAAAATGTAACATGTTCAAATTTTACTATTGGTGTATCTTTCTGATTATTTCCATTTATATATAGTGGATATCCATCTGCTCTTTCATCTTTAAAACTGAAAATATTATTATACCTTATAACTGAAGCCATAGTAAATCTTAAATCTACAATCATTTTTGCATATTTACTCATTGGCAGGCACAAATATGTCATTAGTTGTATGTATGCGGTAAATTGGCCGATACTAATCTTGCCTTTAGCAACAAATAAACTTCCAAAAATAATTACAATAATTAGAGGAACATATTCATTAATTAGACTTGGAATATAATTAATTGCACTCATTTTTGCAAGAAGAATTTCTTTTTCATTTAATTTTTCAACTAAATTTTTATATCTGCAATTAAAAAATTTACTTGCATTTGTTATTCTGATACTATATTCATTATTTAAAATTTCTTTTTCCAATGAATTAAGATCCCCTTCTGCAGTTTTAACTTCTAATGCTATATCATCCAAATTACTGCTTTTCACAAAAGCAAAAATATTAGTTAAAGTTATCAAAACAAAAACAATAATAGTCAAAGTTTTGCTTATATTAAGCATATAAAATAATATAATTAAAAATAATACAGGAACATATATTATTTGGATTAAGTCATTTCTAATAAATCCCTTTATTTTCTTTGTATCATTATTTAGAATTGATATAATATTCCCCGAATCATTATTATCAAAGTATGCTATGCCTTTTTTACTAAGGGATTGAATTGCATCTTCATACAATTTTTTCTCGCATTTCGAGGAGATCTTATATGCAATAAGATTTCTTAAATAAGTTAAGATAATCAATCCCAAAATCAATTTTAAATAATAAATGATGCTTTCTATCATTTTTGATTTATTACCATCTAAAGCATTTTCAATAATAGGAATTAATTTATCTGCAGTCCATACTTGTATAACTGATACCATAATAGTTAGTATCAAACAAATACAAATAAACATGCCATATTTCTTTATATGATTGAATAACAATTTAATTTGTTTATACAAAACCCTTTCCCTCCACCATTTCATTAGAAGTATTCCTATTGAATAAGATATATAGACTTATTATTAATAAGTAATTCTGAAAAATCACCTTATTGAGCATAATTATTTTCATTTACCATGCTGCCTTCATACTTATCATATGTCACTTTATCTACAGAAAATATACCACGCCCTTTTGTGTAAGATGCTAATTTAATCGAATATGTTTTTGACGTTTCAAGTGGTACTTTCCCAAATAGTTTCAAGTTACCCCCTATTTTTTCAATTTTATATATATTACCACGCATTGATTCTATATCACTTATAACTTTTCCACATAATTCATTTGAAATCAATATTTCAAAATGCAAAATTGGCTCTAATAGTATTGTCCCAGCTGATAGCAATGCTTTATGCAGCACAATAGGTGCTAAATTTCTAAAATCAGCTGGCGTACTACTAACACTATCATAGTAAGCGCTAGAAAGTGTTACCTTAATATCTGTAACTTCCCATCCATAAATACCATGCTCCAATCCCTTCCTAACACCATCATAAACTGCATTTTGGAATGACTTATTTAAATATCCATATGAAATGCAACTTTCATACTCTATTCCGGATCCAACGGGAAGTGGCTCAATTACTAATTTGATTGATGCATTATATATATTACCATCCTGACCCATATTAATAGCAAATTCACTATATGTTAATGGCATTTCCTTAAAAATAGTAATTGTATTTAAAAACTCAGCATCTATACCATATCTATCTTTCAACTGAAATTTAATGAATTCTTTTTGAATCTCTCCAAATAAATCAACTTTTATTTCTGAAGTTTTTTTATCAATTTCACATGCTAAAGAAGGATCTTCTTCTGTCATTTCAAAAAGTGCATCAATTAATGCATACCTTTTATCAACATCTATAGGCGCAATTGTGCTAGTTATTATTGGTCTTATTTCTGGAATCATTTTTATATTCTGACAGCTTTCACCGATAATATCGCCAACTTTAACATCCGGTATATTCGTTAAAATCCCAATGTCACCTTCTTCAACAACGTCAGTCTTAACAATTTTGGTATTGCTCAACTTCTCAAGGATTCCAACAGTTACTTTTCTTCCATCACGCTTAAAAATTATCGTTTCTCTTAACCTAACTTCCCCATGATATATCCTAAAATATATTTTTTTATTTTTATGCTCATCTATAACAATCTTATATATAACTGCAGAAAGGGAATTTATATCATTGCTCTTTTTAGGTATAACCATTTGCACAACTCCATCAATTAATTCACGTACTCCAATATCTTTAATAGCAGATCCTAAAAATACAGGAATAACTTTGCAACTATTCATTTGCTTTACTATTAAATTACTTGTGGTACTAAGAGTATCTTGAGGATTTACAGCATAATCATCAATAAGTGCTGAATTGAAATCTGACAATGTAAGTAAATTATCTTCGATTGTATTTAAATCTTCATACCATTTCCCCAAAATTAATAAATTATTTTCATTACTCTTAACATACTGCATCATAACAAATTTTGCTCCAAGTATTCTATCTATATTTTTACATACACTTTTAACATCAGCTCCAGCTCTATCCAATTTATTGATAAATATAATAATTGGAATATTTAATTTTTTAAGTGAATTAAAAATGGTAACTGTCTGTGATTGTATTCCTTCCTTTGCGGAAATTACCAATATAGCTGCATCAAGAACTTGCATGGAACGAGCAACCTCAGCAAAAAAATCTGCATGTCCTGGAGTATCAAGAATATTAATTTTTACACCATTCCATAAAAATGAAACAGTAGTTTCTTTAATAGTGATTCCTCTCTTCCTTTCCATCTCAAGATTATCAGTAACAGTATTTGATAAATCTACTTGGCCCTTTTCTTTTATAGCTCCGCTCTCAAACAAAATGTTCTCAGTTAATGTTGTTTTTCCTGCATCAACATGTGCTACTATACCAATATTTATAATTTTCATAATCATCTCACCTTACAATAATCAAGAATTTCTTTCTCTTATCCATTCCTATTGAATAAAAGGGGTATCCAAGTCCAACTATATAGTAAATATTTTACTAGTATTACATTAAAAATACAACTTTCCCACCATTATTGATATGCTGTACCCTAAGCACTATTCAAATCATGCCTGCACAACGAATGAAATGGATTTTTAAAATTACACAATTCTATAAACATAATAAAAAGCTTGGAACTTGCTATTTGCAAGTTTTCCAAGCTTTTTATTTCTTCTAATTAATTTAGTTTTACAATCTCTTTCTAAGTTCTTTTGTCATATCTTCATAGCCAGGCTTTCCTATTAGTGCAAACATGTTCTTCTTATATGCTTCAACACCGGGCTGGTTAAATGGATTAACACCTAAAATATATCCGCTGATACCACAGGATTTTTCAAACATATAAACTAACTTT
>ENA-UOOI01001030-UOOI01001030.1-fermentation-metagenome-genome-assembly--contig:-NODE-1030-length-31704-cov-7.666277_pt1 | contig 31704 bp, 32 predicted proteins | sample MGYA00245779_ERZ724027 | MGnify/ENA primary metagenome ERZ724027 (study PRJEB28704, sample SAMN03018318) | fermentation metagenome | biome: anthropogenic terrestrial biome; feature: soil; material...
AACCCTTGAAAATAAAAGGTTTTATATAAAAAATGGGGTGTCAGACTTGACACTATCCGGTTTAGGTCGGGGGTGGTAAAATGAAGGCAATCTTTCTGTGTGGCTTTGCAAAGCTAAGAAGAAAAAAAGTACAAAATTTATTGTTGGGCATTTGTATTATTATCATGGCTGTTACCTTGTTGAATGCATTTATTTTGCTTGGAAAATTAGGCATTGTTTTTGAACAGGCCTATGAATCCATGGGAGGGCCACAGATGTGTGCCTTGTGGAGTAATAGCACCCTCTCTCCTGAACTTGTGCAGCAATACATGGAGGCTTCACCAGAGAAGCCGGAGTATTTGATAACGAATAAGGCAAAGATCTTGGATTACATTGTATAGGAGAGAAAAGATTAAGCAATGGCATTCTTCTGGAACTTCCTAAGGAAATAGGAGCTAATCTGCTTTCTCCCAGAGTACTGGATGATTCGCCCATCAGCATGCCGGAAGAAAATGAGGTATGGATTACCACTAAGCTGGCAAATATCCTTAATTTGAAAGTCGGGGATGAGTTTATACTGGAGAGTTCGGCTGTCTCCCTACCTATGCAAGTGGTAAAAATCGTTGCTGACCCTGTATTTGGAAGTGCCAATACACCTATTTACCGGATGTGGTGTGGATATAACCAGTTGGAAAAATTCTTACTGCCGGAAGGAAGAACTCTCAGTTATCTGGAAATCAGATTCCAGGAATATAGTCCTTTGGTAGAACAAAAGTTTATTCAGGATGGGGAAGAATATTTTGATATGCCATTAGGTGATACAATTTACACCTATGACCGAATTAAGGGCGGTTATACCTCTACCTATCAGATAATTGGTGCTATATCTAGCCTTGTAAGTGTTGTTCTGGCGGTTATGATTATTGTAATGACCTTATTTCTGATTCAAAGTGATATGAGTGAGGATATTAGAAAGATTGGCATCTATAAATCTGTCGGAATGACCAGTGGGCAGGTAATTGCTTCTTATCTTGTGGGATATGGAGTATTGGGACTGACCGGCGGAGTGATGGGGAGTATTCTGGGAAAACTTTTAAACCAAAGGATTTTGACCAGTATCTTAGGAAATCTTGGAATATTTACGGTTGAGGTTACCGGAGTCCTGCAATATCAGATTAGGGTATGTATTCTGTTATTGACAGCTACCGGATTTCTGAACCCTTATGCCAAGTTGTTGGGATTGGCAGAATATCCATTTTCAAGTTCTATTGAGGGAGGAGCTGCTATCTTCCTGTTGCTTCCAATCTGTATGATACTAGGGACAAGTACGATTATAAAAGGTATTAGCCGAGTGTCTGTGAAACGGCTGATAGAGAATTTATGATGTACAATTTCTCAAATGTATTTATTAAAAACCGATTACATGAAATCTTGAGGAAACAAAGATAAGCAAATTCATTCATATAACGAAAATATCAAATACTATACATAATTTTAATAAAAATAGATCCATAGATAGTAAAATAGGAAGTAAAAAAGAGTGTAAACCATTAATAATTCTAGGATTTACACTCTTAATTTTAATATTTTTTATGTGATTAAGCGATTAAAGATTCCAGTTCATTAAGTGTAAATGTGTTAATATCTATACATCCATTGACCAGATAGAAAGTGAATTATTCTAAATTTGTTTTGAAATAATTAAAAATCTAAATAAGAAGTATCAGAAGAACGTTTTCTCCGATTTCTTTTTTGATGGTAAGCCTGTCTTCGTTTTCTAAAAGGAATTTCAACAAATATAATATATAAACCAATGCCCAGCACACATGTACCTACTAATATACCTATAATAATGGATTTCCCGCTTATAGTCGATTTATCATCCTTATTTGCATTAACACCGGTATCAGGATCTACTGCCTGTAGAGGCAGTATTGTAGAGTCTAATAAAGTATCCATAGCTACATTATTAAATATAATATTTGCAGAACCGGCAAACGCCCCATTGTAGGTATATGAAATGGTACCAATTGTATTTTCACCTTCCACTAAATTAGTTACTGGTTTGAATTTAATTTCTTTTATGGCATCTGTAAAAGAAGCTCCATTAGGTAATACAATATTGCTTTCAGGGCTTAATTTTAGTGCTGACTTTGTAGTACTGAATATGGGGCTATTATTAGTAAATAAGGAAATAGACTCTGTATTCATTGGATTTTCCATTTCTGAAATGTTATATATAGAATAATTATTAAATCCATAGTTTAATATATTGGCTGTATCCGCATATTCATTTTGAATACTATCACAATTCATAATAACGCTGATTAATGTCATTCCATTGCGTTCTGCAAAGGTTACTAAGGTATATTTCGCTTTAGAGGTATAGCCTGTCTTTCCACCAATAGCACCTTCAAATGGGATTACACCATTAATAAATTTATGGTGGTTTGATAAAGGCCTGGCTTTCTCTTGAATATTGGTAGGTGGTATAGTATAGGTTTTTGACCTGGTAATTTCACGAAAGGTAGGATTATTAATTGCAGCCCTTGATATTAATGCCATATCATATGCAGTTGTGTAGTGATTTGGATCCGGAAGACCATGTGGATTTGCAAAATGGGAATCATATGCACCTAATTCTTTTGCTTTTTTATTCATAAGATCAGTAAAAGTTTCAACATCTCCGGATATATGTTCTGCTACAGCATAAGACACTTCATTTGCAGATTCCAGCATAATTCCATATAAACATTGTTCCATTGTAAGTTGTTCGCCAACATCAATACCAATTCGACTGCTATCTAAATCTACATCAAATATAGCTTTTTTCGAAAAATCTACCGTTTCACTTAAAGATGAATTTTCTAAAGCCAATAATGTAGTTAAAATTTTAGTAATACTGGCAGGGTAGAAGGAGCCATGTATATTTTTTGAATATAAAATAGCACCAGTAGATGCCTCCATTACGATGGCAGCTTTGGAATTTACTTGTGGTTTTTCGGCAGTTATGATTGATTTTTCATCTTTTTTATCTATGGGATTACTGTAATTTATAGTAGAATTATTTATCATTTCAGCTTTTGCAGTTATAACATTACTAAACATGAGACATATTACATTTATTAAGATTAAAAACTTTTTCATGGTAGCTCCTTTATTAAGTATACCTTTTGGCATTAACCCAAATTGTACAAACAGTATGTGAGAATAATAATTATATTATAATTTATTTTCTCTACTGTATCAAGATAAATAAGAAAACATTTACTAAAATAATATAAATTAATATGACATCATATTACATAATAAAGCAAAAGGTTAAGGTAAGTAAAATATAGATATAAGCAAAAACTAAATATAAAGAATATATGAATATAGAAAAAATATAGGTATAAGCAAAACTATATACAAACAAAAGACAGATAATATACAAACAAAAGACAAATAATATACAAACAAAAGACAAATAATATACAAACAAAAGACAGATACAGGGAAAAAATGTACATAGATAAAAATATAAATATAAATATATATATAAATATAAATATAGTAAATCAAAAAGTCAAATATAAAAAATGCCCTACTGTATGTAAGTAGTTGAAAGAATTCAAAACTTCTTATACTTATCTCAATTATAAACCTTTAAAAGATACTTATAAAAGTCTAATATTTATTGGGTTCTGTAGACTTTTTAGTATGATTTTATAATCAAGTTAGTATTACATACAATAGAGCATTATATATATGTTTATATATGTTAACCTGTCAAGCAGGTAAATTATATTAAAGAATTACACAATGTGAAAAAGTTTATATGAATTGTTAAAGTGGATTCCACTTGCATATAGGCAAGTCCTCACCTGCATTTACTGAAGTGGGGTTGTTCCCGATTACTAAAGTGAGGGTTACCTAAACTAGATATAGCCCAATTCTGAATAGCGTCTAAGTTCCCGATTACTGAAGTGAGGGTTACCTCCGATTCCATAGAAGTGGGACTTCCCTAATAAGGTTACGTCATCCTTTTCTACGCTTTATTACCTTTAATCTTGTGAATTCTTCTCTTTCTTTTTCTTCCAAAGCATTTTGTATATTAACTGTAAGTGAACTATAATAAGGGATTGTAATATTTTTTAGCGCATTGGCACGCTTTTGTGTTTTTTTAATGTTTGTAGCTAACCTGTAAGCTGAGTTTTCAATCATGGAAAGGCGTAGGGTTAGTTCTTTTACCTTTTTAAATTGATTGGTTGCCTCATCAAGGGAAACTCGGGTATTAAAGAAAGAATAAGTTGGTTTACTACCGGAACGGTCAAATTCTACTAAAGGAATTTCAGTACCCATAATACTTCTTTGCTTAATCTGGATAGAGTTTTCTTCCGGTACCGTACTGCTTAAGTCTTCTACGTTACGAATTCCCATTTCGATATTAGCTGTCTGTAAAGCCTTATAGGCAGCGGTAAAGGTAGTATCAATTTCAGACTGAATATCCTTTGCTTGGTCAATTAGCTCCATAAGTTCATGGATTAATATATTACGCTTTTTATCCATCAAATCATAGCCCTGCTTTGCTAAAGCCAATGAGTTTTTTGCTAATATTAAATTACCTTTCGTAGGGAAAGTGTTGGGATTCATAAATACCTCTTTTCTATAAGCAGATAAGAATAGCGTATTCTTATCTGCCAAAAACATTTGCTTTATACCTAGTATTTACTATATTTTTAAACAGATGCTTTATAATATTGATTCAGTATCTTTGTATCTACACGATCTAGCTCTTCCTTAGGAAGAATAGCCAGCAGTTCCCATCCTTTATCTAAAGTGTCTATAATGGAACGGTCCTCTGCATGCCCTTGAGAAATAAACTCTTTTTCCATGGCTTCACCAAACTTTAGGTATTTCTTATCAATATCGGATAATTCATCTTCACCAATAACACTTGCTAATGCTCTGGCTTCACCTACTCTTGCATAGGAGGAAAATAACTGATTGGCAAGATCTTGATGATCTTCTCTGGTATATCCCTCACCGATACCATCCTTCATTAAACGGGAAAGTGAAGGGAGAATGTTAATAGGTGGATATACACCTTTTTGGAATAAGGAACGATCCAAAACAATTTGACCTTCTGTAATATATCCGGTTAAGTCAGGAATAGGATGAGTAATATCGTCATTTGGCATTGTAAGAATAGGAATCTGGGTTACAGAACCATTTACACCTTTTACAATACCGGCTCTTTCATATAATGAAGCCAATTCACTATATAGATATCCAGGATAACCTTTTCTACTTGGAATTTCTCCTTTGGAAGAGGAAACCTCACGCATGGCTTCCGCATAAGAAGTCATATCTGTTAAGATTACAAGGATATGCATATTTTTTTCAAAAGCTAAGTATTCAGCTGCAGTTAATGCAACCTTTGGAGTAATAAGCCTTTCTACAACAGGATCGTTTGCTAAGTTTAAAAACATAACAACATGGGAACTTACGCCGCTTTCTTCAAATGTACGGCGGAAGAAATCAGCAACGTCATGTTTAACACCCATAGCTGCAAATACAATTGCGAATTGTTCCTTGCTATCTTCACCAAGGGAAGCTTGCTGCACTATCTGTGCTGCAAGTTGGTCATGTGGAAGACCATTTCCGGAGAAAATAGGAAGCTTTTGACCTCGAATTAAAGTAGTTAGGCAATCAATAGTGGAAATACCTGTTTTAATATAATTACGAGGATATTCTCTGGAACAAGGGTTTAAAGGCTGGCCATTTACATCTCTTTTTTCTTCAGCTACAATATGTCCCAGTCCATCAATTGGCTCTCCAATTCCGTTAAATGTACGACCTAGAATTTCTTCTGAAAGAGCGATTTCCATAGGGTGTCCCATTAATTTAGTATGAGTATTTAATAAAGACATATCATCTGTTCCCTGGAATACCTGAATAACTGCTTTATCTTCATATATTTCAATGATTTTTCCTAGCTTTTTCTTATTACCCTCTACGGTTATTTCTACAATTTCATCGAAGGAGGCATCTCTGACATCCTCTAAAACTACTAGAGGGCCATTTATTTCGCTAAGTCCTAAATATTCTATTGACATTGTATGGTCCCTCCTTATCCATTCTTCTCCATTACATTCTGATAGAATGTATCAATCATATTTTTATAGTCATTAAATTTATAAAGTTCATCATTTGCCACGTCGTACTTAATGGAAATAACCTTTTCATAAATGCCTTCTTCTTTTAATACAGACATTGGCATATTCATACTGATTAATTGTTTCGATTTATCATATAAGTAAAGTATAGTCTCCATCATTTTTAATTGTTTTTCCAATGGTACATAAGTATCTGATGGATGGTATGCATTCTGTTGAACAAAACCAAGACGGATAACCCTGGCGATTTCCAATATCAGTTTTTGATCATCTGGTAATACGTCACTACCAATTAATTTAACTATTTCATTTAACTGGCTTTCCTGTGTTAATATATTAAGAATCTTATTACGGCAGTCAACAAAATTATCACCTACATTAGTAAGGTACCAAGGTGCCAAGTCATGTAAGTAATCACTGTAACTGGTAAGCCATTGAATAGCCGGGAAATGCCTTGCATATGCTAAGGACTTATCCAGAGCCCAAAAGCATCTGACAAAACGTTTGGTATTCTGGGTTACCGGTTCAGAAAAATCTCCACCTTGTGGTGATACGGCACCAATAATGGAAACACTGCCATCTGTACCATTAAGGTTTTCCATAAATCCAGCACGTTCATAAAAGGCAGATAATCTGGAGGCTAAGTAAGCAGGGAAACCTTCCTCTGCAGGCATTTCTTCAAGACGTCCGGATAATTCACGAAGTGCCTCAGCCCAACGAGAGGTGGAGTCAGCCATAATTGCTACATGATATCCCATATCACGATAATATTCTGCTAAAGTTATACCTGTATATATACTTGCTTCACGGGCAGCAACAGGCATGTTTGAGGTATTTGCTATTAATGTAGTTCGATCAAGAAGCGGGTTTCCAGATTTAGGATCCACTAATTTGGAGAAGTCTTCAAGAACTTCAGTCATCTCGTTTCCACGTTCTCCGCAGCCGATATAAACAATAATATCTGCATCTGACCATTTTGCCAGCTGATGCTGTGTCATTGTTTTTCCTGTACCAAAACCGCCTGGAATGGCAGCCGTACCTCCCTTAGCAATTGGGAAAAGGGTATCGATAATACGTTGTCCCGTAATTAAAGGTCTGTCCGCCGGAAATCTTTTATTAACTGGTCTTGGTATACGAATTGGCCATTTTTGCGTTAAAGTTAAATTCTTTTCTTCACCGTTGTTATCTTTTATGGTAACGATAGTGTCTGAAATAGTATATTTACCATCTGGAACTACTTTTGTAACAATACCGGATACGTCAGGGGAAACCATGGATTTATGTAGAATTGCTTTGGTTTCCTGGACTTCAGCAATTATGGTACCTCCATAGATTCTATCTCCTTCTTTGACAGTAATGTGTACATCCCACAATTTGCCGGTATCCAAAGATTCAACACTAACACCTCTGGATATAAAAGCTCCTGACCGTTTGGAGATTTCTTTTAATGGTCTCTCAATACCATCGAATATATTACCAATAATACCGGGTGCCAAAGTAACGGATATGGCAGCTCCGGTTGATATTACTTCCTGTCCCGGCTTTAGACCTGTTGTTTCTTCATAAACCTGGATTGTAGTTTTTAATTTGGTTAAAGCAATTACTTCACCAACTAAATGATCTTTACCTACTAAAACCATTTCGCCCATCTTAAATCCAAGGTTACCAGATAGGTAAATAACTGGTCCATTTATGCCGGATATTTTTCCTGTTATATTCATAATGGAGAAAACTCCCCTTTCTTAGCTTAAAATTCGAGCTATGTTAATAATTCTTAGAAGGAAAAAGAACTTTTCGCTTCTGAAAGTTTAGTCATAAAGGAATTATCAATTAATATGTTTTTAGAATGAATAACTGCTCTGGTTCCACCTATAAAATCTCTTGTACTTACGGTAAGTTTTGCATTTGTTTTCTCTTCTAAAAGTTGTTTCAATCCTTCATCAGAAGGATTAATATAGATGATAATTTCATCTTCTCTTGCAAATGTTTTTGCTTTGGAAATCTGAGTAGATAACAAATCAAAATACTCAGGTGTTTTCATGTATTTTTCTAATTTTAAAGCAATATCTTGAAATAGCTTATCTATTAATTCTGAAGACTGTTCACTAATTTTCCTCTTTGTTTTTATAGCCTCACTTGATAGCATACGGTTTTTCTCACGTACTAAATTCTCAGATTCTGCAAGATAAGCAGCCTCTGCCTTTTTTAAGGTATTTTCTTTATGTTCGTCATATATTTTCTGAAGAGATTCTTTGTATTGACGAACAATTTCAATGTTTTGTTTTGTTGCACTATCTATAACGGCTTTGGAGAATAGTTCGATTTTTTCATCTAATGTCATTTTAACCTCGATTCTAGCGCTTTAGCGCTTTTGGATAACGAAAGTAATTTGTGAATCTGCACAAATTACTGGTTGAAAAAACATTGTTTTTCAACCTAATCTCCTTCTCTTTTTATAATTTAACTCCTATGGCTTCATTTACATAAGAGGTAATAAAGTCGGGTTTACGCCCGGTTCCATGTCTGTCCGGTATTTCAACAATCAATGGAAGCCTTCGATTTAATTTTACATCATCAATGATTTCGGGAAATTCACTGCTTAATTTCTCCGTTATAAGTAAAACACCGATTGTCTTATCCCCTAATGCTTTATCAAGCTGTTCTTTTAAATGTTTTTTGGAATGTATAACAACGCCGTCAACACCTGCCAGGCGCATTCCTGTGTAGGTATCAACGTTATCGCTGATTAGATACATGCGCATAATAACCTCAATTCTAGTGCTTTAGCACATTTTAATAACGATAGCGATTTGTGCACGAGCACAAATTGCCGGTTGAAAAAACAATGTTTTTTCAACCTATGCCTTATCCCAAGATAGTAAAGGAAACGATTAATCCGTAAAGTGCAATACCTTCTGCAAGAGCAACAAAGATAAGTGCTTTACCCATGATACTGGAATCTTCACTAATTGCACCTAATGCAGCGGAAGCAGAAGAAGCAACGGCAATACCACCACCAATACAGGATAAGCCAGTAGATAAGGCAGCAGCAATGTATTTCCAACCAGAAGTAGCTGCTTCTGCAGCACCATTTACTCCTGCAGCTGAAATTTTGCCGCTGAACAATAAAATATCAGCTATAATTAATGTTCCGAAGAAGAAAAATGCATTACATGCTAAAGATGCTTTAAAGCCGCCTTTTCTTTTTTTACTTAATAAAAATGCTCCAAAAGGAATAATAATGCTTAATATTAAAGTGATAACTAAAATAATTCTTGCTGTCATAATATAAAATCCTCCTTAAAATGAATGATTACTTATTTTTAAATGGTTTAAATTCTTTACCGGTTCCCTTATAGAAACGGCTGAACATTTCGTAATATTCCAATCTTAAAACCTGAATTCCAACAATTAAGCCTTCCATACCGGCTACGAAAACATTACCCAGGACAATGATTAATATGTTAGGGTCAGCAGATTCTGCCTTACCCAGTAACATTACAACACCCATCATAGCTACATGACTCAAGGCAAATGCGCCAACACGAAGAAATGATATGGTATTTGTTAAATAACTTAGTAGTACTTCAAATAACTCAAAAAATGATTCTACAAAGAACATAACTTTACTGTCTGGTAAAATATCCGGCTTCTTTTCGATTATGTGTGCCAATGGCTCTTTAAAGAACATAAGTAATAATGGTATTACAAAGAAAATAACTAAAATAATGGTTGCAGGTAAGGCTTCTCCTTTAGCAGTTAAAACAATACAGGATATAGCGGCAACGTAGAACACAAGTCCTGCAACACCATTGGTATCAAATAATACCCTTTCCATATCTTTTGACTTAATGCCATTTATAATATTTAAAATCATTGCAATTACAATTAGGCAAACACCAAATGCTACGGCTGCCAGCAATACAGTCATTACATTTTCCATTGGATTAAGCCACAGATGGTGAATGACATTCTCAAAACCGAAGAAACTTCCGTATACAAATCCAAAAATAGTGGAAAATATACCTGCTGAAGCAATAATTGCAGCTAAATTAGATTTTTTCAATTTATAGATTAGTGCACCACCAAGTATTAAGCAGATACCTTGCCCCACATCACCAAACATCATACCAAATAGTAAGGAGTAGGTGATTGCTACGAAGAAAGTTGGATCAATTTCGTTGTAAGCAGGTGTTCCATACATTTTTATGTACATTTCAAAGGGCTTAAATATCTTTAGGTTTTTAAGTTTTGTAGGTGGTTTGGTAGTCAGGCTAGTGTGATTATCCTCTACAATACAATAAACATTACTTTCCTTTTCCATATCGCTCATAAGTTTATTAGAGTTTGATTCCGTTAACCATCCACATAAGATAAAGTACAGGTCGCTTTCTTCCTTCTTCTTAGTACAAGCTGCCATTTTCCTTACATCAAAGTTTTTTGAAAATGTTACTAATGCATCATAAGCTGATAAAAGGTTATCTTTTACGGATTCTATTTGATTTTTAATTTGTATACGTATGTTATTAATTTGGTCGGATACTTGTTTTTGTTTCTCTATAATAGTATTATAAGCTTCTTCCGGAGTTCCCTCATATTCATTTGGTAAAAACATTTTTTCAAAATGTAAGGAGGAAAAGATAGCATCAACCTTAGCGGATTCAGCTTCCGGAACAAAATATACGCCCCAGACATATTCAGCATCTCTATCACATTCAATAAATAAGGTAGTTAAATTATCATAAACATGTTTTGAGAACTTACTGTAATATTCGTGAGAGATTCTACCAAAACGGAACTTTATAAATTTAAATTCCAAAATTTTATTCACATCATAATCTAAGTGCCGGAATGGTTCTATTTGCTTAATTAATTCATATAAATGGCTTCTTTCAGCCTTTAACTCTTTCTTTTTGGAATTTAACTCTTCCACTTCTGAAAGAACAGAACTAATATAAGAAGTAGCTTCTTCTATGGACATATCCTTTTTCGTAGTAGGTTCCGTCGTTTCAATTTTTTTTATAAGTTCCTCTGACTTACTTAAAAGATCTTTATAAGGATTGATTTCTACGAATGGTTTTAAGTTTCTTACAGAACTTAATTCCGTTAAAGCATTTTCAAGGTGTATTTCATATTTATTCAGATATAGATTTACCACCCGGTCAAATTCATTTTTCGGACCGGTAATGCTTATAAACTTCATTTTTTCAATCACTGTTTACACCTCCATTTTATTTATTGCAACACATATCTAAGTGTATCTTCTGGATCCAATTTATATCTGATACACTCAACGGCAGTTGTAAGACGCTTTATTTCAAGTTGTTTCTCAAAAAGATAGGCATAGACAGGAGCCATGGAGGAAGAGTAATGGGCTGCATTATTCTCTGCTATATCCATCATTATTTTTTGAAAATAAATTTCCATAGTACCATCCATTAAGGTAGCACTAATATTTTTATAATAAGTAGCATTTAAGATAGTTATGAATTCCTCTATGGTTGATGCCTCTACTAATTTCATCAATTGTTCTTTTCTTAGTTTATAGTGAATTGGTATTACATAAGAGTAAGAATCATTGGAATGAATATTAAAAAACCTTTTGGAACGATATAACCACATAATATTAAGGATATCTATTTCAGAACCAAGTCTATGTGTAAAAGATTTTAAATTATCACCTTTTAATTTTTTATCTTTTAGCTTCCACATTTTCTTAAAATAATAAATATCCAGCTGCATCTCATAATCAAAAGAGGTTACATTATCTTTATTTTCCAGATGATTAAATAAAGAGTAATATTCGGTCCCTTTTAGATTATTCACATATTCCTCCATGTTTTGGGAGGCAGCTAAGGCATTGACATTGATTTTTGAATGATTTTGGAAAAAAGTATGAAAGGTTGCTAAGTCATACTTATTGCTATCTTTGTTGTAAACTAGCTGTATACAATTTTTTAAAACATTTACTTCATATCGAAAGAAGATTAAATCCAAGGAGTCTCTCTGTTCCATATTAGCGAAGCTATAAATGCTGGAATAATCCAGATATAAAGCGTTAATAAAGACGCTTTCTATTTGACCACGATGCAAATGGTGTTCATCAATATCTTTAAATGTATTATGATATCCTTCATGATTTTTTAAGTATGTAATAAAATCTGAGATGGATTCCAGGTTAGCAATTTTTTCAAAATCGTCTCTGCTTATAAAATGAGATTTCATAGCTTTAACTTTTGTAATAATTCCACTATAGTCAAATAAACGATTCATAGGAAACCTCCTTATGACTGTATTAAACTTAAGAATACTTTATCAACAAGAGCATCATGATTATGTTCATATTGAAATTCTATTTGTTTTAGCTGTTTATTACAATCATTGATTAAGGCCTGCCGTTCCTCTGTCAATTCATTGTTAATTTGTGTTTGTAAAGCATGTATTTTCTTCGATTTATCCTCAGCTATAGAATTATCTAACTGTTTCATATCTTCTTCTAGTTTCTTGTAAAGATTCTGTTTTTCTTCATTAGCCCGCTTCATGATTTCTTTGGCTTTTTCTTCTATTTCTGATAGAAGATTAATCATATTTTCCATCCCTTAACCTCCTATATTTTTTCACTAAAATACCTTTTAAGTGACAGAATATATAATACTCCAAATTTTTTATTTTACTACTGTGAATATGAATAAATTTGATTTGAATTTTTAAATAAATTGTGCATAATTACATAAAAAAACAATAAATTCTAAAATATATTAAAATAATATTTACACATTCTAAGATTATTATTAAGTCACAATGTATAGCATGGTTATTCCATTGTATTCCTCCCCATTCTATCCATTTACTAATGGTTTAAAAACAGCTTGTCATTAGGTTGGTCTATGTTATAATGGAATTGAGCATAAAGTTTTTTGCTAAACAGGAAGATTACAGGAGAAAAGTTTTATGAGATTGCGAAATGTAAAAGGCTCCCAGGAAAGCATTGCTTCCAATGAATTTGTAATTCAAGAACCAGAAAGCTTAAAAGGTAAATGGAATGAGTTCTTTGGAAATCATAATCCTATTCATATAGAGATAGGAATGGGAAAAGGTAAATTTTTAACCCAACTGGCAACCCAGAACCCGAATATTAATTATATTGGTATTGAAAAGTACTCCAGTGTATTAATTCGAGCAACCCAAAAAAGGCAAGAGGTAGATATTCAAAATTTGTTTTATATCCGATTTGAAGCAGAATATATTAATGATATATTCGCAGAAAATGAAATCGACCGAGTGTATTTGAATTTTTCAGATCCTTGGCCAAAAGACAGACATGCTAAGAGAAGGCTGACCTCAAAAGAATTTTTAGCCAGGTATGATAAATTTTTAGTACCGGAGGGATATGTTATATTTAAAACAGATAATAAAGATTTGTTTGAATTTTCTTTGGAACAGGTGGAACTTGCAGACTGGAAGCTTCTATATAAAACCTATGATTTGCATCATAGCCAATATGCAGAAGGCAATGTGATGACGGAATATGAAGAAAAGTTTTCCTCTATGGGAAATCCAATATTTAAAATGGCAGCTTATCGGGAAAAGGAAAAATAACAGATAATATAATTAATAGTACTATTCATTTGTATAATTTAATAAGTTATGATAAGAATAGTATGAAATTAGGTGAATTCCGTTCTCATATGAAAAAATCCATAAAATATAAGATTTCTAAAGCTTTAAGTTGTAATTGTGAGCTAAATAAGCAGGCTTTGTGTATTAAACGTTCCTGGGATGAAGTAGAAGCACTTCTGAATAAAGGATGCAAATGCGATAAAAAGTGTAATTGTGATTCTCATAAACACAAATGGTAAAAAATTAAAAGGTATAATCTAGAACAGATGTGGAAATATAAATATAAGCATCTGTATATACAGAAGGAGGAAATATTATGGAGTTTAAATTTACAGACGATAATTTTGAAGCAGAAGTACTTAAATCAAATCAACTGGTGTTGGTAGATTTTTATGCAGATTGGTGTGGACCATGTAAAATGCTTGCACCAACTATTGAAGTAGTTGCAGAAGAGTATAATGGTGTAGTTAAGGTTGGTAAGCTTAATGTTGATGAATCACCTAGGACTGCAGAAAAGTATAGAGTTATGACTATTCCAACCTTATTATTCATTAAGAATGGCCAGGTACTGGATACGGTAGTTGGAGTTATACCTAAGGCTCAAATTACTGAAAGATTAGAGAAACTAAAGTAATATTGCTTAGTTATGTTATTCATTCAAGAGGTCATATCTTTGTTATTTTCCAATCTGTATCAAATGGCTGAAAAGAGCAGCGGAATTTTCTGTTTTAACACGATTTATATTATTTGATACATTGCATGTATAAACAAAGGTATGACCTCTTAAATTTAGATAATTTGCGGAATATATTTCTTATAACTATATAAAAGTAAAGGTGTTGTTTCCTTATTATAATACTATATTTTTAATGCTGTATTTTTTCTTGGTATCATATAAGCTTATTGGTTTTTATTCCTAGCAACTTTGTAAATAAATAGGCGAAAGTATGCAAATGTAGTATAAATAAACTGGATTATATTGTAAAGCATATTGCAAATATAAAAAAAATTAAAAAAAGACTTGCATTTTGATTCAACATCGTTTATAATAATTTTTGCGTTCAAAAAATATGCGCTTCTAGCTCAGTTGGTAGAGCACCTGACTCTTAATCAGGGTGTCCAGGGTTCGAACCCCTGGAGGCGCAGTGGAAGGTCCTTGTTTGGCAGACGGAAGAGCTGCTGGGTAGGGGCTTTTTTCTTGCATGAAAGATAAGTGACGGATTTTGGTATTGATTATGTTATTGAAAAGAAACCAAAAGGTTTACATATATTTAACATAAACTTAATTAAGTTTTAACTTTTAGAGAGTATACTAATAAGATATGTAGAATATTATAAAGTAATTTAAGTAATCATTCCGACATTTACTTACAAAATGAATTAACAATAGAAAACATATTAAACAAGGAAAGGAGAATTATATGCAGTTTGAAGATATAATATACAACAGAGCAAAAGAAAGGCTGAAAAGGTACAGCAGAACAGCAAAAAAGAATATCAATGAAAAAGTTATTTATGAATGTGCCATCATTCAATATCTGATTAGAGAGGACTACAGAGATGATACCAGACTCTATTCCATAAATCCAGACTTATATAAAGAAGAAAGGGAAAAAGTAATCAAGCTTCATCAGAAATTGCAAAAAAATGAAGATAATTACGAGAAAGGCGTAGATGCTTGTAAGGATGCCCTAGCCTATATAGAAATAGTTATGAAACCAAGAGTGAATATGGAATATTAATGGAAGGCTGAGGCCTTTTTTTTATACTCATTTTAAGGTATAATATAAGTAATTAAATGGCTACAATAAGGATATTGATAGAGGAAAGGAAGAGAAGTCATGGAACTGAAAGATAAACGAATCGTTATAACAGGAGCTTCTTCCGGTATAGGTTTGGCTTTGTCCAAACGTCTGATCAAATCCGGCGCCAGAGTTGCCTGTGTAGCCAGAAATGAAAAAGCTATGGTAAATCAGTTTGGTAACAAAGCGGTTATTATTCCTTGTGATGTATCTGACCCGGTTCAGCTGGATGCTATGTTTAAGAAGGCGGAAAATCTTCTGGGAGGTATTGATATATTTATAGCCAATGCGGGTTTTGCTTATTATGGAACCATTGGAAAGCCTGACTGGGAGAAGGATAAGAATATATTTCTGACTAATGTAGTATCTCCTATTTACAGCCTTCAAAGACTTTCTGAAGGAAGAAAAGAGCCTCTTATATTTATGCTTACCATTTCCGCTTTGGGAAAAATGGTTCTTCCGGGATTTGCATTATATAATTCCACTAAGTTTGCATTAGATGGGTTTGTCCGCACTTATCGAATGGAGAAGCCTGGAAGTATTAAGATAATACCCGTTTATCCTGTTGCAACCAGAACCAAGTTTTTTAACAAAGCAGGGGGTAAGGACACTCCTGTGCCATATCCAAGGCAAAGTACAGAATTTGTGGCTTGGTGTATGGAAATGGGGCTGAAAACAGGAGCCAGAAGTGTCTATACTTCTGTAATTTTTGTATTAAGATGTATTATAGCAAGGGTGCTTCCTATTGACCTTCTGGTACAGGGATTTGAGCGGATTCGATTAAAGCACTGGAGACATAAACAGGATATGGCTGCCAATAGGCGCTAAAGAGACGGAAGCGAGGGTAAAATGATAGATTTAAGTAAACTAATCGAAGGTAAGAATTTAACGGATGTAGAAGAAAAAGTCCTTCGCTATATTATTGATCATATTGATGATGTAATCCAGATGGGGGTTCGTACAATTGCCAAAAACAATTATACTTCCACGTCTACCATTATGCGGTTAACAAAGAAGTTAGGCTATTCCGGTTTTATAGATATGTATTACCGTCTGCTTCCCCTTGTAAAAAGTGCGGATTCCGGTGAAAATGAAAATACGGATTTTGTTAATAGCTTTTTTACGAATTCTTTATTGCAAAATTCCAACTATCAGCAATTAAAAGAATTTGCCAAAATTTTATATCAGAAGAATGATAAATTTATATTTATCTATGCTACAGGGTTTTCCGCAATTATGGCTGAATATATTTATAAAAAGTTATTGGTACTGGGTAAGAAATGTATTTTGGCAAGCGGTATGGATTCGGTGGGGGTATTTGAAAATAACCTGGATTACATAGGGTGCTTACTGGTTGTATCAAGGTCCGGGGAAACGAAACAGGTGCTGGACAAAGTGAAAACAGCGAAAGAAAATAATATATTTACCATATCATTTACCAATGACAGAGAGAGCAGTATTAATAAGTTAACAGATATCAAACTTAAAATTGAAGATAGTAATAAATTAGATGACCGGAATATGATGCCCAATACTTTTTTCCCAAACCTTCTTATGATTGTTGAAGTCCTTGTTTATGAATATCATAAAATATTATTGGACGAAACAAAAAACAATATAAAATGAAACGTGTATCCATTTAGGATAACACGTTTTTTTTGAGCCTAAATCTGTATACAGGTAATTACTCACTTGTTATAATGCAGATAACCAATTTGGGGGAACACCTTAAAATAAAAAGGAGGAATAAATTTAATGAATCAAAAAGTAATGGGTGGGTTACAAAAGTTTTCAAAAGGTATGTTTATACCAGTTTTAATTTTACCAATAGCAGGTATTCTAATAGCTCTGGGTAATATTTTTACCAATGCAAAGTTGTTAGAAGCAGTACCATTTTTAAATAATCCGGTTACAACCAGCTTTGGAAAGATTTTATCTGGTTCCCTGGTAACAATCTTAACGAACCTGGGTATTATCTTCTGTGTTGGACTTGCAATAGGATTAGCGGATAAGAAAAAATCAGAGGCAGGTTTTACAGCTTTATTGGCATTCCTAATATTTATTAATGCTATGAATAAATTTATGGACTTAAGAGGTATTTTAGTGGCTGCAGATGCTCTAAGGGGTTCCGGCCAGACTATGGTATTAGGTGTACAAATACTTGATATGGGTGTTTTCCTTGGAATCATTCTTGGTATTGTAACTGCCAAAGTACATAATAAATTCTGTGATACGGAATTTAACAATGCATTTCAAATTTATGGCGGTTCAAGATTTGTATTTATTGTTTTAATTCCTGTGGTTATTATTTTATCCATTGTACTTACCTTTGTATGGCCATTTATTCAAAGGGGAATATCCGGTTTAGGAGGCTTTATACAGCATTCTGGTAACTTTGGAATATTCTTATATGGGGCATTGGAACGATTATTGATTCCAACCGGTCTGCATCACCTGATTTATACACCATTCCTTTACAGCTCCCTTGGCGGTGTTGCAGAAGTGGGAGGACAGGTTTTAGAAGGTTCCAGAAATATATATTTTGCAGAAATAGCTGATGCAACAGTAAAAGTATTATCTCCATCCGTAGTCTGGGATGCCAGAGGTATATCTAAGATGTTTGGTTTAGTTGGTGCATGTCTGGCAATGTATCATACTGCAAGACCGGAAAATAAAGCAAAAGTAAAAGCAATCTTAATTCCTGCTGCATTTACCTCATTTATAGCAGGCGTTACGGAACCAATTGAATTTTCCTTTATGTTTATAGCTCCGGCATTATTCGTAATCCATGCAGTACTTACCGGTGTCGGTATGGTGGCTTTTAACATATTAGGATGCAGGGCAATCGGACCAAACGGATTTATTGACTTTGTGCTGTACAACTTACCATTAGGCATAGAAAAAACACGTTGGCCTATCTATATAGCAATCGGTATTGCAGAATTCTTTGTTTATTATTTTGTATTTAAATTTGCAATAAAGAAATTCAACTTTAAAACCCTTGGAAGAGAAGATGAAGGTCAGGAAATGAAGCTTTATTCCAAGAAAGAATATAAGGAAAAGGTCTCCAACAGCAAAGCCGTTGGGGGAGGAAAAGCAGTGATCTCTAATATAGGAGCTGTGATTGTTGAGGCACTGGGTGGTGCAGATAACATCGTAAAAGTGGATAACTGCTATACAAGATTAAGACTTATATTAAAGAATACAGATTTAGTAAATGAAGCAGTTTTAAAAAATGATACAGAAGCCAATGGTGTTGTAATAAAAGGCGAAAATGTACAAGTGGTTTATGGTTTAAAAGTAAATGGAGTTAGAAAAGCAGTAGATAGTGAACTTGGCGTAACCAGTGAAAAAGAATAACAGAACTGGAGCAGCAAAGTTGTAATGACAGCAGCCGGTTTACGGCAGCTCCCACGATAGAAAGGTAGAATAATTTATGCATAAATTTATATTAACAATTGCAGGCGGCGGAAGTACATATACACCGGGTATTGTAAAAAGCTTATTGGCTAAAAAAGAAGATTTTCCTTTAAAAGAGCTTAGATTATATGACAATGACGGAGGCAGACAAGAGAAAGTTGCGATTATTGTAAAGGAAGTTGTAAAAGAATTGGCACCGGAATTACCAGTGGTTACAACTACAGATCCTGAAACTGCATTTACAGGTGCAGAGTTTATCTTTGCACAAATGAGAGTTGGAAAAAATGCAATGAGGGAACTGGATGAAAAAATTCCTCTAAGATATGGTGTTGTAGGACAGGAAACCTGTGGACCGGGTGGTCTTGCCTATGGACTCAGAACCATATATCCAATGGCTGAGCTAATTGATCTTGTTGAAAAGTATGCAAATCCGAAACATTGGATCGTAAATTATTCTAATCCTGCAGCAGTAGTTGCAGAAGCAATGAAAATATTAAGACCTAATGCAAGAATTATCAATATATGTGATATGCCCGTAGCTACTATAAGAAATATGGCAGCAGTAATCGGAGAGGACAGGAATAAGCTGGTAGTTGATTATTTTGGATTAAATCACTTCGGATGGTTTACTAAGATTACCGTAGATGGCGTTGACCGCACCGATGAGATTAGACAACACGCAATCAAACATGGTCTCCTTGTTGAAGATATGGCAAAAGTAGATGCACAGCATTCCGATCCTTCCTGGATTAAGAACTGGAAGAACATTCAGTACATGATGGAAATGTTCCCGGATTATATTCCAAATCCTTATTTACAATATTATTTATTAGGAGACTCCATTGTAGAGCACACAGATGTAAACCATACAAGAGCAAATGAGGTAATGGAAGGCAGAGAAAAGAGACTTTTTGATGCGGTAAATGAATATAATAGAACTGGAGAAGTAGACTTATCTTCTTTCTATACTGGAGTTCATGGTCAATTTATCGTTGACGTTGCCATGTCCCTTGCTTATAATTTAAGAAAACGATTTTTAGTTATGGTCGAGAATAAAGGAGCAGTTATGAACCTGCCTGAGGATGCTATGGTGGAAATTCCGGCATATATTACATCTGATGGACCGGAACCAATTAGAGTAGGCAAAATACCAACCTTTTTTAAAGCTTTAATTGAACAGCAATATGCAGTTGAAAAGCTTATTGTAGAAGCTGCAATAGAACATTCCTATGAAAAGGCCCTTATGTCTCTCACACTGAGCAGGACAGTACCTTCTGCTTTTAAAGCCAAAGAGATTTTAGATGAACTGATTAAAGCAAATAAAGGTTTTTGGCCGGAATTAAATTAATGGAATAAAACAGTATCTTTTTTACATGCTTTTAAAATGAAAATCTACTATGAATATGGAAGGGGCATTTATAATGGGATTTATGAAATTATTTCAGAATAAACCAAAAGAGAAAGTTGTTTTTTCTCCGTTAAATGGGCAGGTTATACCTTTGTCTAGCGTTAAAGATCCTGTATTTGCAGATGGGATATTAGGAAAAGGAGCAGCGGTACTTCCTTCAGAAGGAAAGTTGGTATCGCCTGTTAACGGAACTATCCTTAATATTTTCCCGACTTTCCATGCCATTGGCATACAAAGTGAGGACGGACTTGAAATTTTGATTCATCTGGGTTTTGATACGGTAGAGCTGCAAGGAAAATATTTTAAATCCAATATATCAGAGGGTGATAAAGTTTCAGTTGGAGACCTGTTAATTGAATTCCAGGCAGAAGAAATTAAAAAAGCAGGATATGATATAACCACTCCTATTATTATAACTAATTCTGACCAATATGAAACAATTGAGGCTGTACCCGGAGATAATATCAAAGCTGGAGAAAAACTGATTATAATAAAATAATTGCAAAAGATATGCCTATTTCAGCAGGAGTTCAAGTACCTGCCATAGGGGTCGGGGTCCCATCGCTTTTGTAGAAGAAAACGATTTAATTGAAATTGATATAGATAACAGGTTATTGCAAATCGTAGGAATAAAGGGAGAGAGGTGTTCCTTAGAAGAAATCGATAGAATATTAGAATTGAGAAAAAAAGACTGGGTTCCTAAAAAAGAAAAATATGAATCCGGGGTATTGAATATATTTGCCCAACATGCAGTATCACCTATGAAAGGCGGCTACATGAAGCAGGGTGTATTTGGTCTTCATCAAAACAGAGATATATAATTTATATATCCTGTTTTAATGAAGACCTTTTTCTTTATATAAATTGTATGATTTACATGTCCATGTATTATAAAGTTAGAAATGAATAAAATGATTGAATTAACAATACTTATTGGTTAAAATAGAAACAATCTAAGAAAGGTAGTGTGGATATGAATTTATATGATAAACTAGTTGAATATGGTAAGGATAATTATTATCCCATGCACATGCCTGGTCATAAAAGAAATCCTGAATTCTCCATGGTAAATCCATATTCCATTGACATAACAGAAATTGAGGGCTTTGACAATCTCCATCACGCTGAAGGAATCTTATTAGAAGGTATGGAACGAGCTGCAAAGTTATATCATTCTAAATATACCAACTACTTAATTGGTGGAAGCACAGCTGGCTTACTTACAGCCATTGCAGCAGCTACTAAGAAAGGTGATAAAGTGTTGGTAGCCCGTAACTGCCATAAAGCAGTCTATCATGGAATCTATTTGAATGAATTACAGCCCATATATATTTATCCACAAATAGACACCCATTTTAACATAAATGGTGGAATTTCTCCGGAAAAAACAGAGGAATTGTTGATAAAACATAAAGATATTAAGCTTATCATAATTACTTCACCTACTTATGAAGGTGTAGTTTCGGATATACCATCTATTAGCAGCATAGCGCACAAATATAAGGTGCCTTTGCTTGTTGATGAAGCTCATGGGGCACATTTGGGTTTTCACCCTGGATTTCCCCGGAATTCCATTCAGGCAGGAGCCGATATGGTAATTCACAGCCTTCATAAAACGCTTCCAGCATTTACACAAACAGGTCTTATTCATGTTAACAGTGATTTGGTTGATTATGAAGAAATAAAAAGGTATCTGGGAATTTATCAGACCAGCAGTCCATCCTATCTGCTAATGGCAGGTATTGATAATTGTATCAACTTGTTAATGGATAGGAGTAAGGAGTTATTTTCCCAGTATTATGAATTGCTTCAGAACTTTTATGGAAGAATGAAGGCATTAAAGAATATAAAAGTATTATTTCCAGATAATATAAAAAATTATGGTTTTTATGAATTTGATCCGTCAAAAATAACGATTTCTACAAAAAATACCGATATATCTGGTACCATGTTATATGATATACTTTTAAATGAATATAAAATTCAAATGGAAATGGTTACAAGGGACTATGTATTGGGAATGACTAGTATATGCGATACAAAGGAAGGCTTTCATAGACTTTCTAAAGCTCTGTTAGAGATAGATAAGCAAATACATAGCAAACCAAAATCCATCATAAAACATCTTACGGTTAATCAGGAGGTTCCTGAAATGGTAATGACATCTTCAAAAGCAGATACCTGCTTACAGGAAACCATTCCTTTCCGTTTCAGCGAAGGTAGAATATCAGGAGAGTATATATATCTTTATCCGCCCGGAATACCTCTGCTTGTACCTGGGGAGCGAATAAGTAAGGAACTTCTTAAGGACATCCTTTCCTACCAAACAGAAGGTTTGCAATTGCAAGGCTTACAAGATATGAAAGGACAATATATTAAGGTTATTCTGTAACGTAATTTTATTAAACTTGGGATAAGACAGAAAGGAATTAAAGTATGTCTAAGATATTTATTGTTGTGGGAAAAAGTGCAACAGGAAAAGATACCATATTTAAAGCATTAAAAGAGGATACACAGCTAAATCTAAAATCTGTTGTTACCTATACAACAAGACCAATACGCGAAGGTGAGACAGATGGTGTAGAGTACTTTTTCGTCAGTGGTGAGAGGTTGCAGCAATTGCAAGAAAGTAATAAAGTAATGGAGCACAGAGCCTATAAAACGGTACATGGTATATGGGATTATTTCACCGTTGATGACGGGCAAATTGATTTGAGTACTTCAAATTATATACTTATAGGTACATTAGAATCCTTTGAGCAAATTAGAAATTATTATGGGGAAGATATTGTAATTCCTCTTTATATACAGGTAGAAGATGGCGTAAGATTGGAACGTGCCTTACACCGGGAAAAGCAGCAGAAGGTTCCTAAGTATGCTGAGTTATGCAGAAGATATTTAGCGGACGAGAAAGACTTTTCAGAGAAAAATCTTAAGAAACTAGGAATTTATAAAAAATATGAGAATCAAGATTTTAATCAATGTTTGTGGGAGATAACCCAAGATATAAAAGGGTATTTGTTTAAGGCAGAATAACTAGATTTAGACTTTTGACATTCAAATTATAACTTTATATCAAATAGTTACAGTACAACCTGTGGCATCAAATATGATTTTTGTATAGGATAGATATAATACAAATTTTATCTATTTATTATTAAAATACTATGATATAATGAAAACGGAGTGAGGAATTGCAAGCAAGCTTGCAAATTCCGAGCGGAGTGCCAAGATCATGAACACGCTTTACGTTCATGATATAATAAAAACGGAGTGAGGAAAGTGGGAGACACATCACTCCCGCGCAAGCTTGCTTGCAAATTCCGAGCGTAGTGCCAAGATCATGAACACGTCTTACGTTCATGATATAATAAAAATGGAGTGAGGAAAGTGGGAGACACATCACTCCCGCGCAAGCTGCAGGTAATTCAAAAAATATCGATTAAGGCGGTGAGTATATGGATATTAAGGTAAATCAGACACAGGTAATTCAAAATGTTGCTCAAAAGGCTCCTGTTCCAGATGCAGATGGGTCTTTTAAGTTTACCCTAATTAGTAATATACAGGAGCAGGAATTGCAGGCACGGTTAAATGTTCTTATGGAGGATATCACTCAGCAAGGAAAGCAACTGGGCAAACGTATGGATATACGGGATATGAAACGATATCGTCAATTAATTCATGATTTTATGAATGAAATCGTCAATCGTTCACATAAGTTTTCCAGAGAAAATTTCCTTGACAGAAGGGGAAGACACCGTGTATATGGAATCATTCGTTTGATTGATCAAAATCTGGATGAATTAGCTGCAGAGTTAATAAAGGAAGAAAGAGATCATATATTGATCCTAAATCGAATTGATGAAATACGAGGACTTTTGATAGATATACTTGCATAGTGAAAGTGAGGGATTTCATGTTAGATTTTAATCATATTGTTGGTCATGAACAGATTATAGAACATTTAAAAACTGCAATTGGTTCAGGAAAGGTTTCTCATGCCTATCTTTTGGTTGGGGAAGACGGCTCAGGGAAGAATATGCTTGCAAATGCTTTTGCTATGACTTTACAATGTGAACAAATGAGACCAGGCAATATAGTAGATGCCAGTCAGGTAAAAGCTTGTGGCACCTGTAAATCCTGTGTTCAAGCAGCCTCAGATAATCATCCGGATATTATACGTATTACACATGAAAAAGCTAGTATAGGTGTTGATGACATTCGTATTCAGTTAAATAACGATATTCAGGTAAAACCTTATAGCAGTCCTTATAAAATATATATTATAGATGAAGCAGAGAAATTAACAGAGCAGGCGCAGAATGCTTTGCTAAAAACAATAGAAGAACCACCTCAATATGGTATTATATTATTATTAACTAATAATTTAAATTCTCTTCTTCCAACGATTTTATCAAGGTGCGTAACCTTGCATCTAAAACCAATTGACAGCGGAGCCATGATAAAATATCTGAAGGAACACTATCAAGTTCCTGATTATCAGGCAGAGCTTAGTACGGTTTTCGCTCAAGGTAATTTAGGTAAGGCGATACAATATTCTTCCTCAGAAGAATTTGTGGAAATGAAGAAAGATGTGCTCCATCTCCTAAAATACATAGATGACATGGAGTTTTATGAAATAATTGATGGATTAAAAAAGATATCGGAAAATAAAGCGCAGATTTTTGACTATATTGATTTAATGATTTTATGGTATCGGGATGTGCTGTTATTTAAGGTGACCAAAGATCCAAATCTTTTAATATATAAAAGTGAATTTCAAGATATATCAAAACAAGCGAATAAACGCAGCTATGAAGGTATTGAGAAGATTATAGCAGCTATGGAAAAAGCCAAGGTTAGACTAAATGCAAATGTGAATTTTGATTTAACCATAGAGCTTATGCTGCTTACTATAAAGGAGAATGGTAATGATTAATGTAATCGGTGTTAGATTTAGAAGGGCAGGTAAGATATACTTTTTTGATCCTGCTGGATATGATATAGTACAAGGCGATAAAGTAATTGTGGAAACAGCAAGAGGAGTAGAATATGGTCATGTCGTACTTGGACCAAGAGACGTGGAGGAGGATAAAATTATTCAGCCTCTAAAGCCTGTTATACGTGCTGCAACTCCGGAAGATGATGAAATTGAAAGTAAGAATAAAATAAAAGAAAAAGAAGCTTTCGGTATATGTCTGGAAAAGATTAAAAAACATGGTTTAGATATGAAATTAATCGACTCAGAATATACATTTGATAATAATAAAGTATTATTCTATTTTACAGCAGATGGAAGAATCGATTTTAGAGAATTGGTAAAAGATTTAGCTTCTGTATTTAAGACACGTATCGAGCTGCGCCAAATTGGTGTAAGAGATGAGACAAAAATCGTAGGAGGCATTGGAATCTGTGGAAGACCATTATGCTGTCATACTCACTTAGCCGATTTTGCTCCTGTATCCATTAAAATGGCAAAAGAACAGAATCTTTCCCTAAACCCAACCAAAATATCGGGGGTATGTGGAAGATTAATGTGCTGCTTAAAAAATGAAGAGGAAGCTTATGAAGAATTAAACAGCAAATTGCCTAACCCTGGAGATACAGTAACCACTGTGGATGGCTTAAAAGGCGAAGTTCAAAGTGTTAGCGTCTTAAAACAAATTGTCAGGGTAGTTGTAACCTTAGAAAATGATGAAAAAGAAGCCAGAGATTATAAAGTAGAAGAACTTAGATTCAAACCTAAAAAGAGAAAAGAAAAGATTACTATGGACGAGGAACTAAGGGCATTAGAATTGCTGGAACAAAAAGAAACAAAATCTAAATTAGATGATGAATAATTCTGGACGAATAAATTGGATGTATAAATCTGAATAATGAATATAAAAATATAACTGTCATTCTGAGCGTAAATTCAGCATAGCTGAATTTTAAGCGAAGAATCTAATTTTAACTGAGATTCTTCGTCAATTCAGCTATGCTGAATTGCTCAGAATGACAATGCTAAAAAGTATCACTATGAACGAAAGGGATTCTTCGCAAATTCAACTTCGTTGAATTTTTGCTCAGAATGACATGCTTTCATAGCAATGACAATACTAAGTATCAGAATGGCAATGTTAAATGTAAACATTTTATGAAACACTTTTTAATAAGGATGACCAATAAATGGATAAGAATCATATCTTACTCCCAGATGAGAGAATTGATGATTTGCATAGAAACAATTATCAGATTATACAAAATAGCAAGAAGTTTTGTTTTGGAATGGATGCTGTACTTTTATCTGGGTTTGCTAAAGTAAAAAAAGATGAATTGGCTTTAGATTTAGGGACTGGCACTGGTATCATACCTATTCTTTTGGAAGCAAAAACGGAAGGTAAGCATTTTACCGGACTAGAGATTCAAGAAGAGAGTGCTGGCATGGCAAAAAGAAGCGTTACTCTTAATAATCTGGATGAAAAAATCAATATTGTGGTTGGTGATATTAAGGAGGCCTCCAAAATCTTTGGTGCAGCCTCCTTTCATGTGGTTACCAGTAATCCTCCCTATATGACGGAGCATCATGGACTGACCAATCCGGATATGCCTAAAGCAATTGCCAGACATGAGATTTTATGCAGTCTGGATGATGTTGCAAGAGAAGCTGCAAAAGTACTAAAACCAAATGGACGGTTTTATCTGGTTCACAGACCTTTTCGGTTGGTAGAAATTCTAAATAAATTAACCGAATACAATTTGGAGCCAAAACGTTTGAAAATGGTACATCCATTTATAGATAAAGAGCCAAATATGGTTTTAATTGAATGTTTGAAAGGCGGAAGGTCAAGACTTACTGTAGAACCACCATTAATAGTCTATAAGGAACAAAATGTTTATACCGATGAAATATATGATATTTATGGTTACTAAAAGATTATAGTTGATTATGAATAGAGCATCAAAAGCCAAAGTTAGGTTGTGAGATGAATGCCGATGTATATATATTCGACATTCCTTTTAAAAGTTTTAGGCTTTTTATACCCTGTTCATAAATATTTGTTAATATAGAAAAATTAGTATGTTTAAGGATTTTAGAAAATGTAGAAGAAGGGGAGTTTCATATGTCAGGAAAATTATATTTATGTGCAACCCCAATTGGTAATTTAGAAGATATTACTTTTCGTGTCATTCGAACTTTAAAGGAAGTTGATTTGATAGCAGCAGAGGATACAAGGCATAGTATTAAACTTCTAAACCATTTTGATATAAAAACGCCAATGACCAGCTATCATGAATTTAATAAAAAGGAAAAGGGACCCAAACTGATAGAGCGGTTATTGCAGGGAGTTTCAATTGCACTTATTACTGATGCAGGCACTCCAGGCATATCTGATCCGGGAGAAGATTTAGTTAGGCTTTGCTTTGAGGCAGGAGTTGAAGTAACGTCAATTCCAGGACCGGCTGCATGTATAACGGCTTTAACCTTATCAGGTTTATCAACAAGAAGATTTGCCTTTGAAGCTTTCTTACCCTCTGATAAAAAAGAAAAGCAACAAGTTTTAAAGGAATTACAGAACGAAACCAGAACGATTATTCTTTATGAAGCTCCGCATAGATTATTAAAGACTTTAAAAGAGTTAGGCGAAGTATTAGGTGATAGAAAGATTACCATAGTAAAAGAAATAACAAAGAAATATGAGAATGCAACTCCTACAACCCTTTTTAAAGCAATAGAATATTATAATGAAGAAGAACCCAAAGGTGAATTTGTACTGGTAATTGAGGGAAAACCAAGGGAAGAAATGCTGAAAGAAGAACAAGAACAATGGACTTCTGTGTCTCTTGAAGAACATATGAATCTATATTTAGAACAGGGAATGAATAAGAAAGAGGCTATGAAAGCAGTTTCTTTAGATCGAGGAGTTTCCAAAAGAGAAATATATCAGCAATTAATTTAGCATAAAAAGCAAGAGTTTATAAGGTAAAAGGGTTTCCCAATTATTTTGGGAAACCCTTTTGTAAGTATTACTCAATAATTCCAGCTAATTTAGCAAGTTCAACTATAGATTCTTTGGAAATTTTCTTTCCGTGGAAATCATAAAGATTGTCTTTAGAACCGCTAAATATGTCGGTAGGTTCATATTTTTGTAGAACGATTCTATCCTCGTCGACAAAAATTTCAAGTGGATCTCTTTCACCTACACCTAAAGTTCTTCTTAGCTCGATTGGAAGTGTGATTCTTCCTAATTCGTCTAATCTTCTTACAATTCCTGTGCTTTTCATATGCGTACCTCCTATAATACTCTATATAAAATATCACAATCAAAAACTAAAGTCAATGAATTATTTATATTTTTTGGAAATGTTTTAGTATATTTATGATATTAATGTAAAATTATAAAATTTATCTAAAATATGTTATCTAAAATTATGAATATTGTACTATTTTTATACAAGTAGAATATAGTGAATAATAAGAAAACAAGTAGGATAACACCGTTTATGTTAAATTATTTATGGGGATTTATGATTATAATTGGCATTATAGTTGGTGTACTAACAGGAACCATAGGTGAAGTTAGTACGGGTACCCTTAATTCTGCAAAAGAGGCTGTTACATTATGTATTACCATGTTAGGTTTTATGTCCTTGTGGACCGGTATTATGCAAGTCGCCAAAAGTGCCGGAATTACAGAAGCATTTACCAAGGCACTAAGACCTGTCATCCGATTACTATTTCCCGACTTACCAAAGGACCACATTGTGAATGAATACATTGCCTCTAACTTTATTGCCAATATACTAGGGTTGGGCTGGGCCGCAACACCAATGGGACTTAAGGCTATGGTGGAACTTAAAAAGTTGAATAATAACAGTGAAACCGCCAGTTGTGATATGTGTACATTTCTTATTATCAATATATCTTCTCTTCAGCTAATACCTGTTAATATTATTGCATACCGCAGCCAATATGGTTCTGTCAGTCCAACAGAAATTCTTGGAGCAGCTATGGTAACAACTATAATATCTACTATAGCAGGAGTTATATTTTCTATTGTTGCCAGAAAGCTATGGAAGAGTCATTAATTACATTATAAACTATTTTTTGTAAAAAGGAAAGGGAAAGTTTTGCAAAATGTAAATATTTATTAAATTTTTATATTTGCACATTAATTTCTTGCCTGGAGGATGATAAATGAAGTTTTTATTGTACATATCGGATTATATGATACCATTTGTTATATTTTATATAGTAGGCTTTGCCTTGCTTATGAAGGTTCAAGCATTTAGTGAGTTTACAAAAGGAGCAGAGGATGGTTTTAAAGTAGTTCTTAATATTCTACCAACATTAATAGGTTTAATGGTTGCAATAGGTATATTAAGATCATCTGGCACTTTAAATCTTCTATCTTCTATATTAAAACCTGTTACTCAATTTCTCCACTTTCCATCAGAGTTAGTACCATTAATTACTGTAAAGCTGTTTTCTTCGTCAGCAGCAACCAGCTTAGTCTTGGACATATTCAAAGAATATGGTCCAGATTCCTACCTTGGAAGGCTTACCTCCATTTTAATGAGTTGTACGGAAACAGTTTTTTATACAATGAGCATTTACTTTATGACAGCAGGGGTAAAGAAAACCAGATATACATTAGCGGGTGCTCTTTTTGCTACTTTTGTTGGCATTGTAGCAAGTACCATAATAACTTCGATTTTGTTTTAAATAAATTTAAACTCCCGCTGAAACAGGGAAGGGGCTGTTGCAAAACTGTCATTCTTCGAGCATAATGCAGCAAGCTGAACTTGCTCTCAGAATGACAAATCTTTTATTTTGCAACAGCCCCTATTCCTTGGTGAGGTTAAAAATTCGACTATTTAATTTTAATTCTGTAACTGCTATTTAATTTAATTCTATAGCCTAGCCTGCTACTTAATTTAATTCTATAACTAATTTCTTTAATGCTTCCAGTGCTTCACTTGGTAATTTATCAAAGCCACCTTTTGCTTCATTTCTGGAATCTATAAATTTAACTCTATCTTCTAATCTGGCTTTTAACTGTGCCTTATATTCAGAATCGTTTAGATTTGGAACAAAGCCTTCCCATTCCATAATCTCCATGTCTTTAAAAGGTCCCCATTGTTTAAAATTAGCTTTACCTTCAACGATAGTTTCCAGTATACCTAAAGTATCGGACTTTTGTACCTTTTTACCCATGAATTCACCGGTATTGATTATGTAACAATCTACATTTCTTTCGCCAACCAGCTTTTTAAATTTTTCATAATCATTCACCAATGGATAGGTTCTAAATGGATTCGCATAAGGTTCTACTACCAGCATATTAGGGTCTATTCCAGGAGCAAGTCTTTCTGCGGAAGACCTCTTGGTTGCTAAAGTAGCACCCATAACAGAAGCAAGCTCTGCACCTTTTAATTTTAAGATAGGTGGAAGAGTAGGGTCCTTCATAATCCAGAAAATTGCATTAACAGGTTCAACTATTTTATCTACACGGTTTGGTGACCATAACTTAGACTTAATAGCTCTGCCATTACCATTACGTATATCTTCCGTTACCAATACTACCTTACCATCCTCATCCAAAGTTGCAGAACAGTTCTGTGCAGTAAGTAAATATTTATTATCCTCACAATTTGTCGGATAATCTTGTGTTTTATCAAAATAGGTAGGTTCTAATGCAATGGAGGCTCCGGTTTCCGTATTGATGATAAAAGCGTCATCATGAAGAACAGTAACATCATACTTTCCACCATGCTTTGCATGGGTAATTGTAGATTTACCAGAACCTGATAAACCAAATACAGAGGCTACATAAGATTTTCCATTTGGAAGGTTATAACGCTTTTGTCCACCATGGCAGGAAGCATATCCATTACGATTGGCAATTGCCCAAGCAATGGTAAGGGTACCTTTCTTATGTTCACCAAAATATCTCATACCTAAAAGTGCAGCACAGTTAGTATTGGTGTTAAAATAGGTTAGACCAAGTGGATGTTCCGGGTGTTTCCATTGTGGATCGGAGAAAATATATATATCAGTTTCATCGGCTATTGGTTTGGATTCTTTATACATCTTTACATATTCATCTGACATGTACTGGAAGTTAAGCATCCATGAATACAATATGTTTTCTTCTCCTTCCGGAATCAGAAGATGAGCTTTAACCATGAAATCAGGATCTAAACCAATAAAAACTTCTGCATGATAAAGAGTGGAATATCTGGAATCATACACTGCATTTGTAACCTTTAGGTCTAAGTCATTACAGTCTACACCTGGTTCTCCTGCAATTCTTCTGGCTGCAGCACAACG
>ENA-UOOI01001031-UOOI01001031.1-fermentation-metagenome-genome-assembly--contig:-NODE-1031-length-31676-cov-8.962272_pt1 | contig 31676 bp, 27 predicted proteins | sample MGYA00245779_ERZ724027 | MGnify/ENA primary metagenome ERZ724027 (study PRJEB28704, sample SAMN03018318) | fermentation metagenome | biome: anthropogenic terrestrial biome; feature: soil; material...
GCCGAGTTCTACGGCTCCATGGACGGCGCCAGCAAGTTTGTCAAGGGCGACGCCGTCATGGCGATTATCATCACGTTCATCAACTTTCTCGGCGGCATCATCATCGGCATGGTGCAGGGCGGAAAAAGCATCAACGAGGTCCTTCAGATCTACACCATCGCGTCGGTGGGCGACGGCCTCGTTTCCCAGCTTCCGGCGCTTCTGGTTTCCACGGCGACCGGCATGATCGTGACCCGCGCCGCGTCGGATTCCACGCTGGGCAAGGACCTGACCCGGCAGTTCATGGCCCAGCCGGTCGTCATCATGCTGGTGGGGTTCGCCATCCTGGGTATGTGCCTGATCCCGAATATGCCGATCCTCTGGCTTCTGTTTTTTGCGGCTCTGTTCATCGGCATGGGCGCGGCCCTCGCCAAAAAGCAGAAAGAGGCGGAAGGAGGATCCCGGCCGGAGCCGGGCGGAGCGGTTTCCGCCGTGCAGCCCGGGAACGAGGCCGAGTATTTTAAGGACATTGACAACATCTATAAACTCCTGCCGCTGGACGCGATTGAAATGGAGTTCGGCTACAGCCTGATCCCTCTGGTGGATGAGAGAAGCGGCAGCAGCTTTATCGACCGCCTGGTGATGTTCCGCAAGCAGTTTGCGACGGATATGGGCATGGTGGTTCCCGCCGTCCGTCTTCGGGACAACGGGATGCTGAACCCGAACCAGTATGTTATTAAGATCAAGGGCGAGGAAGTGGCCCGCGGCGAAATCCTGATGGATTATTACCTGGCGCTCGACCCCGGAAACCTGACGGGCGAGATCGACGGTATTGACACCATCGAGCCCGCCTACGGCATCCCGAGCAAGTGGATTACCCCCGACAAAAAGGATATGGCCGAAATCTACGGCTACACGGTCATCGACCCGCTTTCCGTCGTGATGACGCACCTTTCCGAGACCGTGCGGAAACATGCGTTTGAGCTGCTTTCCCGCCAGGATGTCAACCAGATTCTGGAGAACCGGAAGAAGTACAACGCTCCTCTGGTAAATGATGTGGTGCCGAACGTCATCACTCAGGCCAACCTGCAGAAAGTCCTCTGCGGCCTTCTGAAGGAAGGCGTCCCCATCCGCGACATGGACACGATCCTCGAAACGATCTCCAACAACGCCGGCAGCGTCCACGACCCGGAGATGCTCACGGAGTTTGTCCGGCAGGCCCTGAAGCGGACCATTACGCGCCAGTGGTCGGAAGGCGGCCAGATCCGCGTCATTACGCTCGACGGCGAAGTGGAAAAGACGATCGTCAATTCCATCAGCAAGAACGAGCACGGGACCTACCTTGCGCTCGATCCGCAGACGACCCAGAAGATCATTACGAAGCTGTCCGAGTGCATCTCCGGTGTGAAAGACGTTGTGGCGACGCCGATCATTTTAACGTCGCCGGTCGTGCGGCTGTATTTCAGCAAGCTGCTGCAGCAGTTCTACCCGAAGGCGGTGGTGCTGTCGTTCAATGAGCTGGAAAACAACGTGCAGATTCAGGCGGTGGCGAACGTGGCGCTCAACTGACCGTCTGCGCCGGGAAACAGGAACCTTTGGAAAGGGGCTGCGGCAGGGATGAAAAAATGTGAAACGGAAAAAATTCCCGTCCGGGAGCTCTGGCTGCGCTACTGCAGGGGCAGGGAGACCGCGGTCCGGGACGAGCTGATCCGGCAGTACAGCTATCTGGTGCGATGCATCGCCATCAAGGTCGTGGGCCGGTACCAGTACTTTAACTACATGGACGACATTGTGAGCGAGGGCCTCATCGCCCTGATGGACGCCGTCCAGAAGTTTGACGTTTCCAAGAATGTGAAGTTTGAAACTTATGCTTCCATCCGCATCCGCGGCGCCATGATCGACTACATCCGCAAGCAGGACTGCTTCCCCCGCAGGCTGAAAAAAATGGCGCGGGTCATCAACGAAGCGGACGAGGTGCTGAACCAGCGGTTCGGCCGGTCGCCGACCGACGCGGAACTGGCCCAGTACCTGAAGGTTGATGTGGACGAATATGAAAAGATGCTGGCGGAAACCTGTTCCATGAATATGCTTTCGTTTGAGGAGATCGTCTACGAAAAAGGGACGGAAGACCTGAAGCTGCATCTTTCCGATTCCATTGCGGGTCCGGAACAGGCGATGGCGGAAAAAGAGCTGAAGGATATTCTGGCGGAGAACATCGACCGCCTGGACGAAAAGGAGAAGATCGTGATTTCGCTGTATTATAAAGAACAGCTGAAAATCCGCGAAATTTCGGGCATTCTGGGGATCAGCGACTCCAGGGTTTCGCAGATCCACTCCAGCGCCCTGAAGAAACTGAAAAAAAGCGTCGGAAAATATCTAAAACAGTAAACGTCCTTTGCGGAAAGGGGATACCAAAATGGTCAGAGGGTTCTATCAGCTTACGTCGGGAATGCTGACCCAGAACAGGATGCTGAACACGATCAGCAACAACCTGGCGAACACCGCGACGAACGGATTCAAGGCGGACAAGGTCCGCGCGAAAACTTTCGGCAGCATGGTCATCGACCGTATCGATTCCGAGCGCACGCCAATCGGCAAGGTCAACTTGATGACCACGGCCGACAAAGCAGTCACCGATTTTTCCCAGGGGACCTTGCAGCAGACGGACCGCCCGCTCGATTTCGCCATCGGCGGCGACGGCTTTTTCGCCGTGCAGTCGGACGACGGCGTCGTCTACACGCGGAACGGCAGCTTCAACCTGGACGACGGCGGATACCTTACCCTGAACGGCGTGGGCCGCGTCCTCGGAAAAGACGGAAGGCCGATTGCTCTCGGGACGGACAATGTCCAGAGCGACGGTCAGGGAAACCTCTTTGTCAACAATAACCCGGCGGGCAGCATCGGGGTGTACCGCTTCCCCGACAACCAGGCGCTGAAAAAAATCGGCGAGGGCATGTTCAGCGGGGCGGGCGCGGTCGTGGAACAGGCCCCGCAGGTCTCGTGGAAATGCGTCGAAGGCTCCAACGCGGACATGGCGCAGCAGATGACCAGCGCGATTTCCGCCGAGCGGGGTTTACAGTCCTGCTCCCAGGCGTTGAAAATGTATGATCAAGTCCTTGACAAAGCGACGGATATTGGTAAGATTTAAGAGAAGGGAGGGGAAAAAATGACAACGGGTTTTAACACGGCGGCGACGGGGATGATCTGGCAGCAGAAAGCGCTCGACGTGACCGCGAACAACGTTTCCAACGTTTCCACCGAGGGGTATCAGGCGGACAAGGCCTCTTTTGCCGACCTGCTCTATACCAACGTCAAGGCCGAGGAAGGAAATTCCGCGCTGAAAGTCGGCCACGGGGCAAAGCTGGGCAAAACGGACACGCTGTACGAATCGGGGGGGCTGAGCCAGACCGGCAGAACGCTGGACTATGCCCTGACGGACGCACGGAACTTTTTTGCGGTCCGGGCTTCGGACGGCACGGTCCAATATACGCGGGACGGCCGGTTTGAGTGGTCCAGGCAGAATGACGGAAGGTTTTATCTGGCAAATACGAGCGGCAGCCTTGTTCTGGACCGCAACAACCGCCCGATTGCACAAACCGGAGCGAACGCGCCTGTCAATGTGGGTGTGTTCACATTCCGGAATCTGGACGGGCTGGTGAAAACCGGAAGCAACGGCTACGCGCCGACGGCGCGTTCCGGCGGGGCGCAGGCCGTGCCGGGCGCGGAGGTAAAAGGGGGTTATCTGGAAAATTCGGCGGTTGATCTCGCGACGGAGCTTTCCAACATGATTGTTCAGCAGCGTTCCTACGAGATGGATGCCAGAATGGTTCAGATGTCGGACGAAGTGATGCAGACGGTGAATAATCTGCGCTGATTGACCGCCTTGGAAGCGGCTCATTTTGAGGGGAGAGAGTATGGAGATGGATCCGAACCGGAGTGCCAGACATGAGGAAATCTCTGCACCCGGCGGAGCGGAACACAAAGTCCCGGAAATGGGCGTCCGTGTTTCCGCAGACCGCCTGACGGCTTACCTGACGGTAAAAGTCAGGCAGCCCGACGAGATCTTGACCGAGCAGGACGTGATCGATTTTCTGCATGGGAAGGGAATCACCTATGGGATCTGCGGAGATTCCATTCGGGATTTCTGCGAGAACAAAAAATATTTTCTGGAGCTGCCGTGCGCGCGGGGCCTTGCGCCCGTCGACGAGGAAGATGCGGACATGGAATACCTGTTTCACACGGACCGCAGCGGCCTGCCGGTGGAGCGCGAAGACGGCACGGTGGACTTTCACGACCTGGGTTTGGTGCAGAACGTGAAAAAGGGCGACGTGCTGTGCCGCATCCTGCCGCCGGCCGAAGGGAAACCGGGCGTCGATGTTTTGGGCAAACCGATCCCGTACAAAAAAGGGCGGTTTCCATCCTTCCCGTCCGGAAGAAACACGCGGATTTCAGAAGACGGCCTGGAGCTTTCCGCGAAGATCGACGGCTGTATCCAGTACAAAAATCTGGTCCTGAACGTCAATGAAGTCTTTATTGTGCACGGGAATGTCGGGAGCTCTTCCGGGGACATCAGTTTTCTGGGCTCCGTGATCGTGCAGGGCGACGTGATGGAAGGATTCCAGGTGAAAGCCGGCGGGGACATCACCGTCCGCGGCATGGTGGAGGGCGCAACGCTGGAAGCGGGAGGGAATATTGCCATTACCCACGGCGTGAACGGGATGCATGGCGGGAAGCTGAAGGCAGGCGGCAACATTTCCGCAAAATATTTCCAGAACACGGTGCTCGAGTGCGGGGGAGACGTCTGCGCGGACGTCATTATGAACAGCAGCGTTGCCGCCGGGTACGCGGTGATTCTCCGGGGGCCCAGCGCGCGGCTGATCGGGGGAAGGTGCCGCGCCGGCCGGCAGGTCTACGCAAATTACATCGGCACGGACAGCTACGTAAAGACCGACGTCGTCATCGATTCCCAAGCCCTGACCCAAATGCTGGCGGGCAATGCCGCCCATGCGGAGGAAATCGGCAGCCTGACCAGGGAAGCCGCGGAACAGCAGAAAAGGCTGGACGTTCTGGACCGGCAGATCGAAACGGTGGACAGCGTGATGAAGGCGGGAAGCCACGGGGAAAGAATACGGCTGCTTGCCCAAACGCTCGCACAGCAGCAGAAAGAGTGCGAAAACCGCATCCGGGCCTGTCAGGAAAAGGCGGAGAAAATTAAGCAGGCCCCTCCGGCTTCCACGGCGGATTATAACGTCATCGGGCTGAAAATCGTTTATTCCGGTACCAAGATCACCATCGGGGGTTTTGTGATGTCCGTGGCCAACGACTACAGCAGCATGAAATTTTATGTAGAAAAAGGCCAGGTTGTGGCCGGGCCGATTCTGCCGTCCGACCGGATGAGCTACTGAAGCGCCCGGGCAGACGTGCGGATGGAACGGGTTTGAGGTGTGAAATGTCTATTAAAGATTTGAGTCAGCTGAACGATATGCACATCGATGTGCTGAAAGAGATCGGGAATATCGGCGCGGGCAACGCGGCCACTTCCCTGGCGCAGATGATGAACCGAAAGATTGACATGGTGGCGCCGGCGGTGCGGGTTCTGGACATCGCCGACGCCGACCGGGCGCTGGGAGGCCCTGAAACGCCCGTGGTCGCCATCCTGGTGGAGCTTCACGGCGACATCCGTGGCATCATGATGTTTGTCATCGGCCAGAAATTTGCACAAACCCTCCTGCAGGGCCTCCTGGGCGAAGAAAAATCCGACTGCCTTCATCTTTCCGATATGGAACATTCCGCACTTTCGGAAATCGGAAACATCATGATCGGTTCCTACACGGCGGCGATCGCGTCCCTTTCCAACCTGGAAATCAAGATTTCCGTCCCCGCCGTAACAGCCGACATGGTGGGGTCTCTCCTGACTGTCCCGGCGGCCGAAATGGGTTCGGTATCCGATAAGATCATTTTTATTGAGGACGACTTCATCAACTCCAACGACATTATCACGGCCAACATGATGCTCATCCCCAATCTGGAATCCTTGAATAAATTGATGAACAGTCTGGGGATAGCTTTATGAGCGAACTGATTACCATCGGGATTTCCGACATGAAAGTTTCGGTGAATCCCGCGTCCTTCGTGACCTATGCGCTGGGGTCGTGCGTCGGCATCTGCCTGTACGACGCGTGCCTCAAGGTAGGGGGCCTGGCGCATATCATGCTTCCGTATTTTCCGAAAGACAACCCGAACGAGCAGATTCACCGCTATGCCGACACCTGCCTTCCCCGGATGATCCGGGCCATGGAAGACCTGGGGTGCATCCGGGGCAGGATCACCGCCAAGATCGCCGGCGGGGCGAAGATGTTCGACGTGGCGGACGACAGCGCTTTCGGGAGCATCGGGGCACGAAACATCGCGGCGGTAAAAGAAACCTTAAATCAATTACAGGTCCGTATCATTGCGGAAGATACGGGCCTGAATTATGGCAGGACGGTTTATTTTTATACGGAAAACGGAGAAATGGTGGTGAAATCGTTTGCTCAGGGCACAAGGTCTTTTTAAAAGCGGGGACTTTTCCTTTTCTTTGTATTGCGGGCGGCGTGCAGCAGTTGCTGAAGCCGGTCGCATTCTTTTTGGATTCGTCCGCGTGCGTCCCGGTCCATTTTCAGTGTCTTCTGCAAAACGTCCCGGCATTGGACCGCGTACTTCAGCAACACGGTTTCTTCCGGGGTGCAGTCTTCTTTCGGAAAATCGCCGGAGAGGATTTTTTCCCGGCGTTCCCGTTCCCTTTCGGGCAGCGCCCGGCAGGATGCGGCGATCATCCGCCCGCATTTTTTGAGGCGGTCGATATACACTTGCCGCTTTACCGGCAGGTCGCCGAGCTGCATGGTATCCTGCCGGCTTTGCACCTCGATTTGTTTGGTGATGTCCGAGATCCTGGTCAGAAGGATGAACTTCTGTTCCAGGCAGACGGCCAGCGTTTGGCCGGAGATCGTTTTTTTCTCCATCAGTTTCCCCGCGGCCCGGGTTTCGCCCCGCTTTTGGAACGGACGTTTTTTTCCGCTTCCGCCCATGCTTCGCGCAGTTCCTGAAGCTTGGGGACGATCCCTTCGATGTGGGACGTGTCGCCCGTCACGTTGGTCTGGATGATCTGGCCGAGCATATAGGAATACAGCTTGTTCAGCGTGTCGGAAAGGTTGTATTTCCGGTCGAGGACGGCAATCAGGTAGTTGAGGATATCCTTGCACTTTCCGGTACACTTTTTTGCGGCCGGAACGTTGTTCTGCTGGAACAGAATGGACGCGTACTTTAAATTTTTGATGACCTCATCGTAAAGCCTGATTACCAATTCGCCCCGGGACATCGTTTTGATGGCCTGCTCCTGGTATTTTTCAATCAGGCTGCTGCTTTCATACATAGGGAACCTCCGTTTTCATCGTGCCGCCCTTCTGAGGGCGGGGGCCTGCCGTATGGAGACGGGCTCGCCTTTAGGAGCCGGAGCTCGTCATGCTGGAGAGATAGTCGTATTGGGCGGTGAGGGTATTCAGCACGGTTTCCATGTTGGTAAACTTGACCTGCCAGCGGTCCTGTTCCGTCAGCAGCTGTGTTTGCAGCTTGGTGATGGTCTGGCTGTAATCCGAGATCTGCAGCCCGAGCTGGCTGTTGTCGACGCCGATCTGCGTACTGCTTCCGGCCAGCTCCACCAGCGTGCCGCTGTTGCCGTATATGCCGATATTTTGCGTGATGACATCCTTGACCCGGGATGCGACGCCGTCGGTGTTGGTAAACAGCTCGGAGACCTTTTCGGGCTCGCTCTGAAGGGCGTTCTGCAGCTTGGTTTTGTCAATGACCAGCTTTCCGCCGGATTTGTAATCGTAGGCGGCGGTCGAGATACCGATGTCGGAAAGCGACAGCCCCACCGATTCCACCGCGTTTTCCATCCCGGAGCTGAGGCTTCTCAGAAGCGTATTCAGGGCATTGTCGTTTTGCAGCAGGCCCTGCTGCGCTTTTTCATTCCATTCCTTGATCTCGTCGTCGGTCATTTCCTTTTTCTGGTCGTCCGTCAGCGGATCATACCGGTCGTTTGTCCCCGCTTCCGAATTCAGGCCGTAAGGAGTCTGGGAAGTATAGGTATAGGCTTTGTCGATGATTTTATTGTACGCGTCGACAAAATCGGATATTTTCTGATACAGGCCGTCCACGTCGTTGGACGCGGTGAACTGGATCGGCGCGCTCCCCTCCGAGGTTGTTCCGGTGACCGTCATGGTGAGGCCGTCCAGGACGAACGAATTCGTGCTGCGTTCGATGGGCGTTTCCGTACCGCCCACCGTCGCGTCCATCACCAGGTCGGTCCCCTGGGTCAGCGTGGCGTCGCCTGCCGCCCCGAAGAGCGATCCGGCGAAGTTGCTCTGCGATACCGTAAGGTTCCCGTCGGACGACAGGAATTTCAGCCCGTTTCCATCATCCGACACATCCACCGTGATTTTGCCTTTCAGCTCGGCGTTGCCGTCGATCGCGCTTTGAACCGCGGCCTTGAAGTCGGAGATACTGCCGTATGTTTTTCCGCCGGCTATGGTGATGGTCTGCGCGGTGGAACCCGTCCGGAACGTATATTCGGAGTCGCTGGTGCCCGTTGAGATGGAGCCGGTTCCAAGGTCCCCGGTCGCAACCGTTGTGCCCGTTCCGTTGCCGGTCAGGGACGAGCTTCCCAGCACATCCCCGTACGCGATGGAAATCTTTCCCTGCGCTCCGGTGTCGTCCGCGGTAATGCGGAATTTGTTGAGGGTCTGGGAATAAGACAGATTAACGCCCACATCGGGATCGCTGTTTATGGTGTTGATGACGGTGTTCAGTTCCGTGTTTTCGTCAAAGGTGAACGTTTTGCCGTTGATCGCGAGGCTGTAGTAGGCAACCCCGTTTTCATCCGTGTAGCTCGCCGTGAAGGGCGTGTTGAGTTCCGACGCAAGGTCTTTCAGCGTTTTGGACGTTTCCAGCCGGTTGGTTTCCCCCATCCCGATCCGGAGAGCGCCGTCTGCCCCGAGAACGTTGGATGCGGAAGACGAGGCAACCGCGAGGACGGAAGTCGAATCGGCCGTTGTAAACACAAGCTTGCCGGACGATCCGTCGACATTGATTTTGCCGCTTCCGTAAGCCGCGTCGAGCTTTTCCCCCAGATAGGAGGCGAGCAGCGCGGCGTTTTCTTCGTCCGTATTGGCGGGGTTGTAGTAACTGGCTTCCTCGCTCTGATTGAACGTGACGGTCTTGCTGACGCCGTCCAGTTGGAACGTAACCGTCGAACCGGCCAAGGTGTCGCCGAGGTTGACGGTTGTGAAAAACGCGCTTTGGTCGCTGACGGTGTTTCCTACGGCAGCCCCCTCGATCGTGGCCATGCCGGCCGAAGAAAATCCCAGGTCGGCCAAAAACTCGGCGCCGCTGGTGTCGGTGTCGTCGGCTTTGTAAGCCTTGATGGCGGCGGTATCCGACGAGGCAGTCAGCTTCAGCTCCAGGTGACCGTCGCTGGCGGAAAAGGACATTTTCCCGTTCAGGCCGGATGTCGACTGAATCTGCTTGTTCAGCCCGTCCGCAATCTTGGCGAGGTTGTCGGTTACGGAAGCGGAATTGTCCAGCGCTACGGAATTGCTCAGCGTGAGGGTGTAGTCCTTCCCGCCGTAATTGACGACGATGGATTTCCCGCCGACGGACGACTGCTCCCAGGTGTTCCGGATTGTGCCGGACGTGATGTTTTCCGCCGTTATCGGATCGTTTGAGGTGAGGGAAGCCGACGTAGCAAGCGACGTGATGCTGTTGATGACGACATTCCCCGCGTTCTGCGCGCTTCCGGTGGCGCTCGCCACGCCGTCGTTGGAACTGACGAGGGCCCCCGAGTCAAAGAACGTGGAGCTCATGATATTGGTGTCGGCCATCGCATAGGAAAAGTAATTGTCGGAAAACGACTGCAGCAGATCTTCCACGTCCTGGTACATCTGCTTTTTCCATTGGGCGATTTGTTTCAGCTGGCCCTGTTTGTCGATCTTCGACTGGGTCTTTGCGGTCAGAGCTTTAATCAGATTCTGCGTGTCAAGCCCGGAGGCAAACTCCGAACCGTTCATGCGCAGGACGCCCCCGCTGGAATAAAAGGAGGCGATGGAAGTTGAAGAAGAAGGAGAAGTACTCATATGTGGTCCTCCGATCCGGCATAAAGTTGTCATTCGGTTTTGTTGCGAAAAGATTTATAATATATATCGGCCTTTCCAGTCGATTCTTTAGCAAAAAAGCGGGAATTTGCCTTCCGGCACGGCCGAAAAAAAACCGCCCGAATGAAAATTCGAACGGTAAATTCCGTTGGATTCCGGTCAGGCGTATTTGTCGGCGACGGCCGTGGACGCGGCGGGAATGCTGCTCGGAGCTTCCGCTTTTTCCGGCGCCCTGGCGGCCGCCTTGGCCTGCGGCGGGCGGGAAACCGGAGCGTCGGCCTTTTTCTTTTCCAGCCTGTTTCCGGCGTCTTCCCGCAGCCTGATGTTGGCGAGCGTGTGCTTCAGCGCCTTCGCCTGGGCGGCAAGCTCTTCGCTGGCGGCGGCGCTCTGTTCGGCGGTCGCGGAGTTCGTCTGGACGACGGCGGAGATTTGCTGGACGCCCTGGGTGATCTGGCCGATCGACGCGGCCTGCTGGTTGGATGCGCTGGCAATTTCATTGACCAGTTTGTTGGAGTCGGAAGAAGCGGACTTCACTTCCTGCAGGGTCTTTTCCGCAACCTCGGCGATCTTTTTGCCGCCGTCCACCGCTTTAATAGCGTCCTCAATCAGGGCGGTGGTGTCTTTTGCGGCCTCGGCGCTCTTGCTTGCCAGGTTCCGCACTTCATCCGCGACAACGGCGAAGCCCTTGCCTGCCGACCCAGCACGGGCCGCTTCCACGGCGGCGTTCAGCGCGAGAATGTTGGTCTGGAACGCAATGTCGTCAATCGTCTTAATGATGTTGCTGATCTTATTGGATGTATCGCTGATCTGCGCCATGGCCTGAACCATCTGCTGCATGCTTTCGTTGGCCTCGTTGATCTTTTCTTCCGCGAGGGCCGAAGCGCGGTCGGCGTCGGTGGCGTTGGTGGCGTTGTGCTTCACGTGCTCGGAAATCTCCGTCACGGTCGCGGAGAGCTGCTCAATGGAGCTGGCCTGTTCGGTGGCGCCCTGCGCCAGTGCCTGCGACCCGCTTGCAACCTGTTCGGAACCGCTGGCGGTCTGCTCGGCCGCGTTGTTGATCTCCCCGAACATTCCGTTCAGTTCATCCGTCAGCTTATGCAGAGCGTTGCCGATTTCCGCCCAGTCGCCGTGCCAGTCATATTCGCTTTTGGCGGAGAGGTCGCCCCCGGCAAGTTTCCCGAGGTAACGGATCAATGCCCCGAGCGCCGCCTGCTGCTGGCCGGCGAATCCGTTCAGTGCCTGGACGGTTGCGGCAATTTCCGCCGCGGAAGAGGAAACGGACGAGTCGTCGATGTGAATGTCCAGGCTGCCCTGTTCCATTTGATTCAGGGATTCGGCGACGTCTTGCAGGGCGGAAAAATCCCGCTTGGTGAACCGGAGAGCGTTGAATATGCTCGCAACGATCAGCACCGCGTAGTAAATCCAGCAGTAAAGGGCCGCGGACTGCCCCAGCGCTTTGGAATTTCCGGCGCCGTAAGTCAGGACCGTGAGCACCACCGGGGGCACAAGAAACAGAATCATGGCTGCGAATACATAGAACAGGATTTTTTTTCGGATTGGCGCATTGTGACGCATTTCGATTTACTCCTTTTTCTCAAGGCCGGCTTCCCCGGACCCAGCGGTTTCTTTTTTTGCGGAAGATTCGTCCGGCTCCGGCCGCTCCGTTTCCGCCTCGCCTGCTTTTTCCGCGGTCTGCGTTACCTGCACAAACTCGCTTTCCGACAGGATCTTGGAAACGTCCAGCAGCAACACGACCTTCTCGCCCACCTGCCCGATCCCGGTCAGGTAATGGTTCGTGACGTCTTTGGAGACTTTCGGGGCGGGGCTGATGTCGTCCGCGCCGATGTCCGTTACCTCGTCCACCGTGTCCACGATGAAGCCGATATAGGCATCTTCGATGTTTGTTACGATGATGCAGGTGCTTTCATTGTATTCCGCTTCCGGCTTTTTCAGCCGGATCCGCATATCGATTACGGGAATGATGATCCCGCGGAGATTGATGACCCCTTTGGCATAATCGGGGAAATCGGGGAGCGGAGTGATCTCCTGCATGCTGATGATCTGCACGACGTCGGAAATCGGGATGCCGAACAGTTCCCCGCCCGTCCAGAAGGTCAGGAATTTTGCCTCTTCCCGGCGGCTTTCCGCCTCCTCGTTTTCCTTTTCCATGGCTGCGTTTTGCAACTTTTTCACCTCGTTTATAGTTTCGGGCCCGTCCGGAACGGGCGGATCCGGTATTTTCAATTCTGGGGATGGATTTGCTTCATCAGCGCGATCTGCTCACGCTGGCAGTCGAAAAGATATTTGCACAGCAGGTTGAACTGTTTGCCCGTATTGTCGAGGAACTCGCAGCCGTAGCCGTCCGCCGTGCCCAGCTCCACGGGAAATTTGCGGATGATTTTGCACAGCAGGGAAACGGCCGTGTCGTACAGGTTCAGGCTTACGATGAGTTTGTCTCCCAGTTCCATGCTGAAGTCGCTGATGAGGAACAGGCCGCTCAGGCTGATGTCGCGGATACGGACCCGGAACGGCTTCCCCGGGATGCCGCCGTTTTCGTCGGGGGCGACCGGAAACGCCTTGGTGTCGAGGTCCACTTTCACGCGGAAAAACTGACGCCTTTCATAGTCCATCGCGTTCTGCACGTCGACAATACGGATGAAATCCGTCGTGGAAAGGTACACTTTCCCGATCAGCACTTTGAACCCGAGCGTGCTGTTCAGGATGCTGACCTTTACGGTTGAGTTGCAGTGGATCAGAGGCAGGCTTTCTCCTTTCCTGGAAATCTGGATTCCGTCGTCCAGAAATCGGCTCAGGTAGCCCATCAGGATCGGCGCGTTTTCCATGGATCGGATTTCGCAGGGGGAAAGAAGGTATTGCTCTGAGATCGGCAGCATGCCAAAACCTCCTCGGTGGTCTGTTTCGGCGGAAACGTTACTGCGCCGCGGACTGGTCCTGGGGGTGCTCCGAATCCGCCTTGGCTTCCTTCTTCTTGTTTTCCGCGTTGCGGTGCGTCAGAACCTTCGTCACGTCGAGCAGCATGGCGGACTCGTTCCCCAGGGCGGCAATGCCGTTCACAAAGCCGCTGCCGGCGACCTTTTTGGATTTTGGAGCGGGATTGATCTGCGAAGCCGCCACGTCGCGCACGTCTTTCACCGCGTCGACGATCAGGCCCACCGTCATATCGCCGTTTTCCACGATGATGATGCTGGTCCGGGCGTCGTAGGCTTTTTCTTCCTTGTGGAAGCGGAGCCGCATATCGAGAACGGGCACGACCTTTCCGCGCAGGTTGATGACCCCTTTCACGTAGTCGGTCACATTCGGCATGAACGTGATGGGCTGCATGCGGATGATTTCGACCACCCGGGAGGTGGGAACGGAATAAAGCTGGTCGTCGATGTAGAACGTGAGGTATTTTTCCATTGCGGCCTCTGCGGCCGGATCTTTTTCCTTCAGGCTCTTTTTAAAATTTTTCATGAATTTCACCTTTTCTGCCGTAGAATTGAAACCGGGAAGGATTTTGCCAACCGACCCCTTCCTTTCCGTTCCGGAATGCAGAGTGCCGGAACAAAACAGAAAATTCTATCCATCTGATTATATCGGCAGCGGAAATTGAATCATTAGGGGAAGCCGGGAAAATTTCCGAATTTTATTCCGTTTTCCCGGCGGGCTCCGTCCGCTCCTCTGCGGCGGGGCGCGTGACGTTTCCGTTTTCATCGACGCGGAAGCCCAGAAAATAAACGTAGATGTCGACGACGGCGCGGTACAGGTCCCTGGGGATTTCCGTGCCGGCCTGCAGCTGGGAGAGGAGTGTGGCCAGCGAATTGTCCCGGAAGACGGGGACGCCGCTTTTCTCCGCGATGTCGATGATCTTCCGGGCGGCGCAGCCGGTTCCGGATGCCACCACGACGGGCGCGCTCTCCGGCTCGTTTTCGGCATATTTCAGGGCGGCGGCTTTTTGCAGTTCTTCAAACCGAGACATCGATCGCATGCTTCCTTTCCTGGATTTTTTCCATGATGATCCGCGGGATCTGCGGCTCCGCCGAGGGCGAAAGCCGTATGTTTTCGGCGGAAAAGCCGTTGTCCTGAAGGATCCGCGTGATTTCCGCGCGGATCTCGCCGCGGAAGCCGTTCAGCGCCGGCGGGCAGGCGAGCTTCAGGTCCACCTGTTTGCCGGTCATCCGGATCGAGGCCTCAAAATAGCCGAGGTCCTGGATATCGAACGTCAGGTAGACCGACCGTGCCTCGGGGCCCCGGCCTCCGCCCCGCCGGCGGTCTTCGTCCGGCTCTTTCTTTTCGATCCAGATCTGGGTGAAGAAGAACCGGCCGTCGATGTCCGCGGGGAGGAAGATATGGTGGAACGGCATATAGACGCTGCTGTCGAGCAGAAGGGAACGGCAGATGTCGTGAAGGGCGGTCTTGTCCAGCCCGTCCGGCGGCGTTTTGTCCGTTGCGTGCGACAGCAGGGACGTGAGGGCGTCCAGAAATTCGTTCCGCTTTGCCTGCCTGCGCGTGTAGATTTCTTCCGCAAACAGGGACTGCAGCATCCCGACGGTCGCGTCCGGCAGCTTGAGGTTTTCCCGGCAGTAGCGGAGAAGCTGGTCGTATTTCGCCCCCAGGTTTTCCCTGGAGCTCTCGTTGAGGATCGCGGTGTTGTGCAGGAACAGGGAGATGATGTCCCGCGATTTTCCGTAGTCGTTGGTTTTTGCCACGTACCGGCCGAGCAGGGGGATGATTTCCCTTTTGATGACGGTCAGGTCGGCGTTCACATGGTCGGCGTCCGCGCCGCCGGAGAGCTTCTCCAGAAGCGGGGCCAGCTTTTTGGCGAACGGCAGCGGAAGGGTCGACTTGAGCTGCTCCAGGTCGCCGAGGACCGCCTGCGTCGTGTCCGCGGCGGTGTAGTAGCCGTTGAACGCTTTCAGAAAATCCGCCAGGCGCAGGTCGAACTGCGCGTCGCCGCCCTTCTGGGAAATCTGCCCGAGCAGCCGGAACAGCGCGCCGGAAAACAGGGTCCGGTCGTCCTGCTGGAGCGCGAGGTTCTCCAGAATGCCTTCCTTCCGCGTGACGATGCTGGCGACCAGTGCGCGCAGGGGGGAATCCGCCGGAAGGGAAGCCGCGCCCGCCTGCCCCAGAGGGGAAAGGCCCTGCCGGACGACGGCGTCGCCCAGGAGCTTCTGCAGGGTGCGGGAAAGGTCCGGCGTCTGGCCGAGCTGCCGGATGAACTGGCTGTAGACGGAACTGCGGTTCAGCAGCAGATCCGCCGCCTGCCGGCCGGTATCCTCCTCGTTTGCGGTTTTCGGCACGCGGTTCGGGTTGATGGGGTTCAGCCGCGGCGGTTCTCCAGCCGGATTGGGTTTGTTGATTCCTTCGGTATTGGCAACCGGTGTTGATATGCGCAGATTATCCGGCATGAAAAACACTTCTTTCCTCAAAAAATCGACGGATTTCGGCCGTTCCTACTAAAGAAAGGCCTTTTCGGGCCGATATAATTATAGTTAATAAAAATGGGCCTTTGCGGCTTCACCGGACAAATGACGTAAAATTGGGAGTGAAAAAAATGGATAACGGTACGGAATCCATGCTCGATGTTTTTTTGTTTGAAACGGACGACCTGCTGGAGCATCTGGACGATATTCTGCTGGCATGTGAAAAAAATAAAAATTTCGACCCGGACAGCGTCAATGAGATTTTCAGGATCATGCATACCATCAAAGGGTCCTCGGCCATGATGCAGTTCAACAGCCTCACGGTCATTGCCCATAAAATGGAAGACCTTTTCTCCTTTGTGCGCGAAAAGGGCGTGGCGAAAGAATATATTGAAGATCTGATCGACCTGATGTTCCGTTCCAGCGACTTCCTGAAAGCGGAAACGGAAAAAGTCCGCGGAGGGCAGCCGCTTACTACCAATATCGGCACTTTCGAGCAGGAAATTAACGATTTTCTGAAAAAGATTTCCGGGGACACGGCTGGAGGGACGGCCGCGGGTGCCGCGCCTCAGGAAACGGCCCGGCAGGCGGCGGAGCATATTGTGGACGACGGCGCGCTGAAAAAGGAAACGGCAAAAGGATATCCGTTCGCCGTGCGGGTCTTCTTCGACGAGGAGTCGCAGATGGCGAACCTGCGCGCCTTTATGCTGGTAAACGACCTGCGGGACATCGTCGGCAACTTCGAGTATTCGCCGGACGACATCGAGACCAACCCGGCCACGGCGGACGCCATCCTGCGCGACGGCTTCTTCCTTTTCTTTGCCGGGAAGGAAGACGCCGCCAAGGCCCTGCCGGTCATCGAGCATTTCACTTACACCAAGGATTACAGCGAAATCACCCCCATCCCGGCCGAAAAGGGCGGCGGGAAAGCGGCCGCCGGCGCCGCGCCCGGGAAATCCGCGGCGGTGCAGACCCATGCCCCGGTGAAACAGAGCCTCATCAACGTGAACCTCTCCAAGCTGGACAACCTGATGGATCTGATGGGCGAAATCGTCATCACGGAATCAATGGTGACGTCGAATCCCGCGCTTCAGAGCGCGGGGCTGGACAACAACTTCACCAAAGCCTCGCGGCAGCTGCGCAAGCTGACCGACGAGCTTCAGGAGATCGTGATGTCCATCCGGATGGTTCCGGTCTCCACGGTTTTCCAGAAGATGCGGCGCATTGTGCGCGATATGAATAAGAAGCTGGAAAAAGACGCGCATCTCGTGCTGATCGGCGAGGAGACGGAAGTCGACAAGACGATTGTCGACAGCATCTCCGACCCGATCATGCACCTCGTCCGCAATTCGATGGACCACGGGATCGAGCCGAAAGCGGAACGGATCAAGGCGGGAAAGCCGGAAGAAGGGACCGTCACGCTTTCGGCACAGAACACCGGCGGCGACATCCTTATCAGCGTCACCGACGACGGGGCGGGCATCGACCGCGGGGCCGTTCTGGAAAAGGCGCAGAAAAAGGGCCTTCTCACCAAGCCCGCCGCGGAGTACACCGACCAGGAGGTTTACCAGTTTCTCCTGATGCCGGGCTTTTCCACCAATGAGGTCGTCACCGAATATTCCGGGCGCGGCGTCGGCATGGACGTCGTCAAGGAAAACGTGGAGAAAATCGGCGGAGAGGTTTCCATTGAAAGCACGCCGGGCAGGGGGACCAAAACGACCTTCAAGATTCCGCTGACCCTGGCCATCATCAACGGGATGAAGATTTCCGTCGGCGGCACCATGTTCACCATCCCGATCAAAAACATCCGCCAGTCGTTCAAGGCTTCGGACGACAGCATCATGTACGACACCGACATGCACGAGATCATTATGGTGCGCGATAAGTATTATCCGCTGATCCGTCTGCACCAGGCCTACAAGATCGACACGGAGGTCACCGACATCGCCGGCGGCATCGTCATTCTGGTGGGCACGCACGACAATGCCTACTGCATTTTTGCGGACGCCCTTCTGGGCGAGCAGCAGGTCGTGGTCAAAACGCTGCCGACCTACCTGAACCAGTTCCGCGTCCGGAAATCCGGCATCGACGGCTGCGCGATCCTCGGCGACGGCAGCATCAGCCTGATCCTCAACGTGCAGAACCTCTATAACGACAACTGATGCCCGCGGGAGAGGAGAGCACGGGTTTCCGCCCGCCCCGGCCGCAGGGGAAGGCCGGGAGCGGGCGGCCCTTTTCCGCAGCGGCTGATTTTAACGGAAGGCGCCCCGCAACATGGGCGGAGATGCCCGAATACAAGAGTGGAGTTTGTATGATACAGCTGACAGACCGTGAATTTCACGATTTGGTTGCATTTGTCCGGTCCAATTTCGGAATTGACCTCAGCAAGAAAAGGCTGCTGATTGAAGCGAGAATGTACTCGGTCCTCTCCGAAAAGAAAATTTCGAGTTTTACGGAGTATCTCAGCCTGATCCGGCGCGACGGTTCCGAACTGAACACGATGCTGAATAAATTGACCACCAACCACACTTACTTTATGCGGGAGAAGAGCCATTTCGATTTTCTGAAGAACGTGATCCTGCCGCAGCAGGAGCGGACCAACCGCATGCGCAGCCTGCGCATCTGGAGCGCGGGCTGCTCCACGGGGGAAGAGGCCTATACGGCCGTGATGACCATGCGGGATTACTTCGGCCCCAACTCCGGATGGGATTACCGGATGCTCGCGACCGACCTTTCCACCCATGTGCTGGAGGCGGCCCGGGCCGGGGTTTACGCGCCGGAGTCCTTGAAAAACATCCCCCCCGCGTGGGAGCGGCTCTATTTTAAACGGTCCGGTGACGCTTACCTGCTGAGCGACGAGATCAAACGCGAGGTTTTTTTCAAGCGCCTGAACCTGATGGACGATTTCCGCTTCCGGAACCCCTTCGACCTTATTTTCTGCAGGAACGTGATGATCTACTTCAAGCAGGAGACCAAAGACAAGCTGGTGCGCAAGTTCTGCGATGTCCTGAAGCCCGGCGGGTACCTGTTCATCGGGCATTCCGAGACCATCCAGAGGGACGCCGCAGAGTTCCGGTATATCGAGCCTTCAATTTACCAGAAAGGATAACGAGAGCTTTCCATGCGGTTACATAAGATTCGCGTCCTGATTTGGGACGATTCCATGCCGTTTCAGACGGCGGTGCGGCAGGCGGTGCGCGGCGATTCCAGTATGGAGATCCTGAGCGCGGGGCGCGGCGGGGACCTCGGGCAGGCTCTGAAAAGCCTGTTGCCCGACGTCGTCATTTTCAATGAGATCCCGGAAGACGGGGAAGCCCTTGCCGGGAGGCTGGAGCGGATCCGTTCCGCCTCTTCCACCCCGTTTCTCGTCATCGGTCCCGGGAAGCCCGGGGCGGCCGGGACGTCCCGCCGGTACGGCGGCGAGTTCATCCGCCTGCCAGAACTCCGTTCCAAAGGCGGCCTCGCTTCGTTCTGCAACGAAATCTGCGTGAAGATCAAGCTGGCCGCCCGCCCGGCGCTTTCCCGCCGCCTGCCGGTGCCGCTTCCGGCGAAACCGGCAAAAAGCTCCGCCTGGCATTACCATGTCGTCGCCATCGGGGCGTCGACGGGCGGGACCGAGGCGACCGCGCAGATTATGGAACAGCTTCCGGAAGAAATGCCGGGGGTGCTGATTGTTCAGCATATGCCCCCGGATTTCACAAAAATGTATGCCGAGCGCCTGAACCGGATTTCGAAGCTGAAAGTGGCCGAAGCGAAAGACGGCGACCGCGTGGAGCCCGGCACCGCTCTGGTGGCGGCGGGCGGGCTGCATATGTATCTGAAAAAAGACAGGGGGGGTTATTATGTCCGCTGTGCCAAAGGGGAAAAGGTGAACGGGCACTGTCCGTCTGTGGGAGAACTGTTTGATTCCGCCGCAAAGGCCGCGGGCCCTGACGCGATCGGCGTCATTCTGACCGGCATGGGGCGCGACGGGGCGGAAGGGCTCCTCCATATGAGAAAGGCCGGTGCGTATACCATCGGCCAGGACCGGGAATCCTCCGTCGTTTACGGTATGCCGATGGCCGCCTACGAGGCCGGCGCGGTGATCCAGCAGGCTTCCTGCGCCGGGATAGCGGGAATGCTGGTCCGGAAAGTGAGGGAGGGATAGGCGCCGGAGACGGAAGGCCGGGCTGATTTTACCGGTATTGGCACAGGGAAATTTTTGTATGGCATAAGAGGATGTATTGAAAATGATAGGTCATAAAATGGGTTGATTTATCATTTATTTTACAAACAGGGGAGAAATTGAAATGTTGGGTGACAGAAAAAAAACAGGGAAAGTTCCGCTCCGCTTCCATTTTCCTATCCATCGGCCGGCATTCCGCAAAAAGGCGGAAACAACGGGCGGGGCGAAGAAAAAAAGCATCCGCAGGCGCCTTCTGGGGAGCATGGTCTGCCTGACGGTGGCCGTGTGCGTGGTCATTTCCGTGCTGATGTGCGTGCTGTTTTACCGCAGCGAAAAGGACAACATGGAAAAGCAGGTGACGAAGGTTGCGCTTGCCTATGACGAGGCCGTCAAAAACGCGATCGGCAATTATCAGCTGAACGCTGAGGCAATTGCCGCCAACCCCGGCATCACCGACCCGAAAGAGGCGAAAAGCGAGTGGAAGGCGACGCTGAACGTCCTGCTGACCAGCGCCGGCTTCGACGACGGCGGCATTGCCAATATGGAAGGGAAAACGCTCGACGGCAAAGATATTTCAAAAGAGGATTATTTTACCAAGGCGAGCTACGGGTCGACCGTGATGTCCGACCCGACCAAACTGGACGACGGCACGATGGTGGTTTACGTCGCGTCCAAAATCTCCAACGGGACGGGCTACGAAGGGGTCTTTTACGCAACCCTTCCCTGCAATACGTTTAACCAGGTCATCAGCGGGGTGTCCGTCGGTGACAAGGGATACGGGTTTCTGGTGAACGCGACCGGGAAAATCGTTGCGCACAAAGATATCGACAAGGTGCTGAAACAGGTCAACTACCTGGAACTGGCGAAAAAAGATTCTTCCTACCAGGGGATCGGCGCCCTGGTCCAAAGGATGACGGCCTTCCAGGCGGGCAGCAATTATTTCAATATGGACGGTTCGCGGAAGTTCATGTTTTACGCGCCGATTGTCGGGACGACCTGGTCCCTGGGCGTGGTGGCCGATGTGGACGAGATGATGAGCACATTCAACCGGTCCATCTATTACATCATCGGGGTGGCGGTCCTGCTGATCATCGTGTCCGTCGTGTGTTCTTTCCTGGTTGCCAAACCGGTCGTCCGCCCGATTGAGAAGATGATGAAGCGGATCGGGACCCTCGCGTCGGGCGACCTGCACAGCGAGGTTCCGGCCGTGCACACGCATGACGAGATCGAGCGGCTTTCCGATACGCTCCGAAGCACCATCGAATCCCTCAACGGCTATATTGCCGAAATATCGAACGTCCTCGGCTCCATGGCGCAGGGCGATTTTACGGTCCGCGCCCGGCTGGAGTATCGTGGTGATTTCGCGGCGATCAAGGAAGCCCTGGACTCCATCGTCGCTTCCATGAGCGAGACATTCAGCGGAATCCACGGCACGGCGGAGCAGGTCGCGGGCGGTTCCCGGCAGATGGCCGGCGCGTCGCAGGCCCTGGCGCAGGGCGCTTCCGAGCAGAGCGGGACGATTCAGGAGCTTTCGTCTTCCGTTCGGAAGATTGCGGAGCAGGCCGACCAAAGCGCGAAGAACGCTTCGCAGGCCAACGAGCTTTCCGACCGGGCGGTGAAGGATGTCTCCGGCGGGACGGAGCGCATGAACCGCATGTCGTCCGCCATGGCGAGAATCCGGGAATCGTCCGGCAAGATCGAAAAAATCATCAAGACGATTCAGGACATCGCTTTCCAGACCAATATCCTTGCCCTGAACGCGGCGGTGGAAGCCGCGCGGGCTGGCGAAGCCGGCCGGGGCTTCTCCGTCGTTGCCGACGAAGTGCGGAATCTGGCGAACCGGAGTGCCGAAGCCGTCAAGAGCACGTCGGCGCTGATCCAGGCGTCCGCCGAGGCCGTGCAGGACGGGCAGAAGACGGCGGAAGAGACGGCCGAATACCTTAAGAACGTCGTCGAAACGGTGAAAAAGATGAGCGAGTTGCTCCAGTCGATTTCGTCGGCGGCGGGCGAACAGGCAAAATCCGTAGGCCGCGTCAATACCAATGTGGAGCAGATTACCGCCGTGGTGCAGACAAACTCCGCGACGGCGGAAGAAAGCGCGGCGACCAGCGAGGAACTGAGCAAGCTTGCGGTTTCGATGAACGATACCCTTGCGCGGTTCCACCTTTCGGAACAGGCGGCGCAGTCATAAGGCGGCATAAAAACAGCGGGGCGTGCGGAAATTCCGCACGCCCCGTTTTTGAGCCCGGCTCCGGGGGCTTTATCCGGGATTTTTCGTGTAGGACAGCCGGTCGCCGCGGTTGCGGTAAAACAGGATCCTGTCCCGGTAATCGGCCGTGACCGGGTCGGATTTGAGCCGTTCATAGAATTTCGTCCGGCCGAAGGAATGCATCGGGACGGCGCGCTCCGCCCCGACGGTCCGCATGAAGTAGTCAAAGCCCAGCAGGCAGTCATTCCCCTGCCGCGGGTCGACGGGCAGAAAAGCCAGGCCGATTTTTTCACCTTTCAGCGTGTCGATCTGCCGCCGGTAATCCCGGCCCATTTTTTCGTTGTCGGCATCCGGCTCGCCGTCCCATTTCCACCAGTTCAGGTCGCCGGCGTGGTAGAGGCACAGCCCGTCCGTCCGGACCAGAAAGGCCACGCCGAGGTCGGTCGATTTCAGGGCGCGCACGGCGACCCCGCCCACGTCGGCGGTTTGCCCGGCGGAGAGGAGGGACGCCGGCTCCCGGGTGCGGATGTCGTCGGCCAGAACATAGCGGATCTTCGGGATTTCCCGGCGCCAGCTGAAGATGCGGCTGCTGAAGTGGTCCGGATGGCGGTGCGAAGCGAAAACAACGACGTTTTCGTCCTTGATTTCCTTCGGGTCGATCACCCCTTTGGCAAGGCCGCACCCGCTCGGCTCGTCGAGGTAGTAGTCGAAAATCAGAAAATGGCCGGAAGTTTTTACGGCGAAGGAGCTGTGGTGCAGATACGTGATTTCCGCGTCCATTTCAGGCGCCTCCCGATATTCTTCCTCCCGGGATCCGGTTCCGTCCCGGCCGCGGGGGAAGGTCAGATGTAAAACATATAGCTTTCGTTTTCACGGTATTCTTCCGCTTTCATGGCGAGGTCGTAAAGCGAGATGTCCGAAAGGACTTCGGCGACCGCCCGGTCGATTTTGGAGAAAACCGAATCCTGCATCGCCTTTTCAATGTCGCTGGCTTTTTCGGAAACGGATTTCTCCGTCTTTTCAAAAAGCGACTGTTCCAGCGCGGTGAGAATTTCCAGCGCATGGATGTCCTGCGGCGGCCTTGCCAGCCGGTAGCCTCCCTGCGCGCCCTTCACGGAGTTCACGAGGTTCGCCTTTTTCAAAAGGGAAAACACCTGCTCCAGGTAAATTTTAGAGATTCCGAGCCTTTTCGAAAGGCTTACCACCGTCATACAGGCGCCGCTTGCGTAATTCTGTGCCATGGTGATGGCCGCGGCCAGACCGTACCGGCCTTTTGAAGAGATTCTCATGCCGTGCTCCTTCCTTGTTCCTTTTCATGGAAAACCTATCAATATAATAATTTTATTTGGCCCATAAGTCAAGCCATGAAATATTATTAAACATATATTCAAAGTAAATGCATTGACACGTTCCTTGGATCGATATTATAATGTAAAACGGAAAACGGATCGGTTGGCAAACAAACCATGCAGAACAGTGGGAGGAATTTTATGATTTCAAAAAGTATTCTGGACCTGATCGGCAAAACGCCGCTGATGGAACTGACAAACTATGAAAAGCTGCACAAGTTGAAAGCGACGGTTGTCGGAAAACTGGAATATTTCAACCCGGCGGGGAGCGTGAAGGACCGCATCGGCAAGTATATGATCGAGGACGCGGAACAGCGGGGCGTTCTGAAACCGGGCGCCGTCATCATTGAGCCGACGAGCGGCAACACCGGCATCGGCCTGGCGGCGGTCGCGGCGGCGAAGGGCTACCACGTGATCCTTACCATGCCGGAGACGATGAGCGTCGAGCGCCGGAACCTTCTGAAAGCCTACGGCGCCGAGGTCGTTCTGACCGACGGGCTGAAAGGGATGAAGGGCGCGATTGCGAAGGCGGATGAGCTGGCAAAAAGCACGCCGAATTCTTTTATCCCCGGCCAATTCGTGAACCCGGCAAACCCGAAGGCCCACAAGGAAACGACGGGCCCCGAAATCTGGAGGGACACCGACGGCAAAGTGGATTTCTTTATCGCCGGGGTCGGCACCGGCGGCACGGTCACCGGCGTCGCGCAGTATTTGAAAGGGAAGAATCCGAACGTCAAAATCGTCGCCGTGGAGCCGGCCGCTTCCCCGGTCCTTTCCGGCGGGAAGCCGGGCCCCCACAAGCTGCAGGGTATCGGCGCGGGTTTCGTGCCGGATACGCTGGACATGTCGCTGGTGGATGAGGTCCTGACCATTCAAAATGAGGACGCATACGCCGCCGGCAGGGAGCTTGCCCGTTCGGAGGGCCTTCTGGTCGGCATTTCGTCCGGCGCGGCGGTCCATGCGGCGAAAATCCTTGCGGAACGGCCGGAAAATGCCGGCAAACTGATCGTCACGCTTCTGCCGGACACCGGCATGCGCTATCTCTCCACCCCGGATTACCTGGTATGATTGTAAAAATGCGGGCTGTTCCATTCGAGTTTTCCCGTTCGCAGCTTGTCATGGGCCGCGACGCAATTGAAAAACTGCAGAGCGCCGCCGTTGCCGTTTTCGGCATCGGCGGCGTGGGTTCTTATGCGGCGGAAGGGCTGGCCCGGGCGGGCGTAGGCTCCATCGCCCTGTTCGACGACGATAAAATCTGCCTGACCAACATCAACCGGCAGATCATCGCGCTGCATTCCACCGTCGGCGTGCAGAAGGTGGACGCCATGGCCGGGCGTATTCTGGATATCAACCCGAACTGCCGCGTGGAGAAGCACCAGTGCTTTTACACGCCGGAAAACGCGGACGATTTCGATCTTTCCCGCTATACCTACCTGGTGGACGCCATGGATACGGTTTCCGCCAAGCTGGAGCTGATCGTCCGGGCCGACCATGCCCATGTGCCGGTCATCAGCTGCATGGGCGCGGGGAACAAGCTGGACCCGACCCGGTTCGAGGTCACGGACATCTACAAGACCAGCGTGTGTCCGCTTGCGCGGGTGATGCGCCACGAGCTCCGCGCGCGGGGCATCGGCCATCTGAAAGTGGTGTATTCCAAAGAACCGCCGCTTTCGCCGCCGGGCGGGCAAAAGGCGATGTGCCGCCAGCACTGCGTGTGCCCGCCGGGCACGAAGCGGATCTGCGCGGCGCGGAGGGCGATCCCCGGCAGCGTGTCGTTCGTCCCCCCGGTGGCCGGCATGATCCTCGCGGGCGAGGCCGTCAAAGACATCGCCGGGTGCAGCGGTACGGAGAAAAGTCCGGGCTGATCCGCTTTTTGGCAAACATTTTTCCCGCTTTCCGGCAGGATATGCTATAATTGGCTTATCATACCGGGCTTTGCCCGCGCCATGCGGGCGGCCGTGGAAAGCGGGGATTTTTTATGCACGCAAGGTTTCTGCACACCAATTTCAATGTTCTCGACCTGGAGAAAAGCATCCGGTTTTACCGGGAAGCCCTCGGGCTCCGGGAAGTCCGCCGGGTCAACGCGCCGGACGGCTCGTTCGTCATCGCGTTCCTGGGGGACGGCGAAACCGACTACGGCCTGGAGCTCACGTGGATGCGCGACCGGAAGGAGCCTTATAACCTCGGCGACAACGAAATCCACATCGCCTTCCGCGTTCCGGACAAGAAAGCGGCGCATGATCTGCACGAGCGCATGGGGTGCATCTGCTACGAGAACCGCGACATGGACCTGTATTTCATCTCCGACCCGGACGGCTACTGGATCGAAATCCTCGACCGCTGAGGGGGCCCGCCATGAAATTCCTGCATCTTGCCGACCTGCATATCGGAAAGCGGGTCAATGAATTCGACATGACGGACGACCAGCGGTTCATTCTGGAGGAGATCCTGACCATCATCGCCCGCATCGGGCCGGATGCCGTCCTGATCGCCGGGGATCTTTACGACCGCAGCGTCCCCCCGGGCGAGGCGGTCGGCCTGCTGGACGATTTCCTGACGGAGCTTTCCGGGCGCGGTGTCCGGGTGTTTGCGGTCAGCGGCAACCACGATTCCCCGGAGCGCCTGAATTTCGGGAGCCGCATTATGGCGAAAAACGGCGTGACCATCGCCGGCGCGTTCCGGGGGCAACTGGCGGAAACGATGCTCACCGACCGGTACGGGCCGGTGCATCTTTATCTTCTGCCCTTTCTGAAGCCCGCAGCGGCGGCTCCGTTTTTCCGCCCCGGGCAGGCGGATTCCTATGAGGACGCGGTGCGCGCCGCCCTCGGAACGCGGGAGATCGACACCGGGGAGCGGAACGTTCTGGTCGCGCACCAGTTTGTCACGGCCGCCGGAAAAGAGCCGGAGCGCTGCGATTCCGAAACGGTCTCGGCCGGCGGCGTGGACCGGGTGGACGCGTCCGTTTTCTCCGCGTTCGATTATGTTGCGCTGGGGCATCTGCACGGGCCGCAGCAGGCAGGAAGGCCGGAGGTCCGCTATGCGGGCTCGCCGCTCAAGTATTCCTTTTCCGAGGCCCGGCAGAAAAAATCCGTTACGGTCGTGGAGCTGAAGGAAAAGGGCACGGTCGAGATTTCCGCGGTGCCTCTGACCCCGAAACGGGAGATGCGCGAGATCCGCGGCCCGATCGCCGAGCTGACCCGGCCGGAGGTCGCCGCGCCGGGCAACCCGGACGATTACATCCACGCGACCCTGACGGACGGGCACGCCGTCGCCGACGCGGCGGGGCGGCTTCGCGCCGTTTACCCCAACCTGATGGCGATTGATTTTGAGGCTGCCCGGAGTGCGTCGCCGGAACCGTCGAAAACAGCGGCTTCCGGGGATGTCGCCCACCGGCCGCCGGAAGAGCTTTTCGCGGAATTTTACCGGAACCAGAACGGCGGGGAGCTTCCGGAACGGGGACGCGAGGAGCTGGCGCGGGCCGTCCGGGCGGCCTCGGAGGAGGATGAGCCGTGAAACCGCTTCACCTTGTCATGAACGCGTTCGGCCCGTATGCGGGGCGGACGGAGGTGCCCCTGCGGGAACTGGGCCCGGAAGGGCTGTTCCTGGTCTGCGGGGATACCGGCGCGGGCAAGACCACCATTTTCGACGCCGTCACGTTCGCGCTGTACGGCGAAGCCAGCGGAAGCAACCGCACCGCGGAATCCATGCGCAGCAATTTCGCCGCGCCCACGGAAAAAACGTTTGTGGAGCTGACCTTTTCCCATGCGGGCAAGGTCTACAAAGTGGCGCGCAACCCGCGCTACCGGCGCCCGAAGCGGGGCGGAGGAACGACGATGGAAAGTGCCGACGCGGCCCTGACCCGCCCGGACGGATCGGTGTGCTCCGGAGCCACGGCGGTCACGCGGGAGGTCGTCGGCCTGCTGGGACTCGACTGCCGGCAGTTCCGGCAGACTTCCATGATCGCCCAGGGCGAATTTTTAAAGCTTCTGCTGGCCGACAGCGCCGACCGCTCCGAGATTTTCCGCCGCGTGTTCGACACGGGGGTCTACCGGCGGATTCAGGACCGGCTCCGGGAGCGGGCGCAGGAGCTCGGCGGCCGGATGGATGAGAACGCGCGGGCGATTTTTCAGGACGCCGCGTCCGTCCAGCCGGACGGAACCATTTTTACGGCGAAGGAATCCACCCGGTTCTCGGAACAGAACAACGTCAACCTGGCGGCGGATCTTCTGGCGTGCCTTTCCCGCTCCGTCGCCGCGGATGAAACGGCGGCGGCGGAGATTTCCGAAAAACGCCGCCGTGCGAAAGAGCAGGTGGAAGCGCTGACCGCCCGGATTGCGGAAGCGCAGCAGCGGAACCGGTCTTTCGCGGAGCTCAAGCAGGCGCGCGGGCGTGCTGCGGAACTGGAGAGCCGCGCGCGGGAGACGGCGGAAAACGAGGCGGGTCTGAAACACGCCGAACGGGCGCAGAGCCTTGTCTTTCCGGCGCATCAGTCGTACCTGCGGGAAAAAGACGCTTCGGAACAGCTTCGGCGTGCCGCCGCGGAAACGCGGAAAAAAATCGCAGAGCTGGAAAAAAAGCGCGCCGTGCTTGCCAAAGCGTGGAAAGCGGAAAAGGAAAAGGAGCCGCTCCGCACGGAGCTGGAAGGAAAAATTTCCGGTCTGAAAGCCGCTATGCCGCAGTATGAAACGGTCAAGACCTCGAAAAAGCGCGCGGGGGAGCTCCGGGAACAGTGGGACGGCGCGGAGCGCCGCTTCCGGGAAGCGAGCCGGAACCTGGAAACGCTCCGATCCGAACGGGACGGTCTTGCCCGGGAGCTGGACGCGCGGAAGAACGCGGATGTCGAACGGGTCTCCTGCGAGGCGGAGCTCCGGACGGAATCCGCGAGAATCGCCAAGTTGGAAGAAATCCAGGGCAAGGTTCGGGAGATTTTCCATACGTCGGAGCTTTGGAAGACCCGAAAAGAAGCATACCCCGCCGAGGAATCGCGGTGGCGGGAAGCAAACCGGAGAGCCGAGGAAGCGGAGCTGGCGTTTTTCCGGGAACAGGCCGGCCTGATGGCCTCGAACCTGAAGGAGGGCGACGCATGCCCCGTCTGCGGCTCCACGGTCCACCCGCGCAAGGCGGTCCTGACGGGGAAGGCGCCCGGCGAGGCGGAGCTGAAGAAACTCAAAGCCGCCCGCGACCGCTGCCGGGATGAACTGAGCCGGGCCGGCCTGGAGCTGGACCGGACGAAAACGAAGCTGGCCGCCGATCTGGCAAACCTGCGGGAAGCGGCGGAGTCCGTGCTGGGTGACCTGACCGGCTGTTCCACCTTGAAACCACTGGAAAAGCTTATTTGCAGCACTCTTGCGGCGGCCCGGGTCCAATACATGGAAATGCGGAAGAAGCTTGACGCGCTGAAAGAACAGTGCGAAAAAAAGGCGGCGCTCGCCGAGCGGCAGAAGAAGGTTGCGGAGGCTCTGGCCGCCGCGGAAGCCGGCGCGAAAGAGCAGGAAGAACGGAAAAACCGCCTGCGGACCGCCTGGGAATCCCAGAAGGCGCAGGCGGAAGCCCTGCGGGGCACGCTGGAATTCGCGTCCGCGGAGCTTGCGGAAAAAGCGCTCGCGTCGTGGGCGGCGGAGCGGGACGCCCGGAAGCGGGCGCTGGAACAGGCGGAACAGGCGTACCGCGCGTGTGAGAACGAGCGGGCCGCGGCGGAAGCAGTTTTGGAGGAAAGCGAAAAGAATCTTGCCGGGCAGTCCGGGCGGGAAGAGGAGAAACGCCGCGCGTATCTGGAAAAGCTCGCCGCTGCCGGCTTCGGGGGGGAGGCGGATTACCTTGCCGCCCGCCTGACGGAAGAACAGACGGAATCCCTGAAACAGACGGTGACGTCCTACCGGGACGAATGCCGCAGTGTCCGCGAGGCGGTCCGGCGGCTCGAACGGGAAACCGAGGGAAAATCCCCCGCCGACGAAGAGGCGCTGAAGGCTGAACTGGCGCGCGCGCGGGATGCGGATGCGGAAGCCGACGGAGCGCTCCGCAAGGTCGCGGTCCGCCTGGAAGGGAACCGCCGGTGCGCGCGGCGCATGAAATGGGAACTGGCCGAACGGGAAAAGCTGAACGAAGCCTACGAGTGCGCTTTGGACCTGGACCGCACGGCGAACGGGACCCTGCCGGGCCGGCAGCGCCTGAATTTCGAGCAGTTCGTCCAGGCGGCTTATTTCAACCGCGTGCTGGAGCAGGCAAACATCCGGCTTTCCGAGATGACCGGGGGCCGGTACGCGCTCCGGCGCAGGGAAACGGCAACCGACCTGCGCGCCCATTTCGGGCTGGATATCGACGTGATGGATTCCTACAACGGCCTGCCGCGCGACGTGAAATCGCTTTCCGGCGGGGAATCCTTCAAGGCGGCGCTTGCGCTTGCGCTCGGCCTTTCGGACGTTGTCCAGAGCCGTTCGGGCGGCGTGCGCATCGAAACCATGTTCATCGACGAGGGGTTCGGCTCGCTGGATGACGAGTCCCGCCGACAGGCGATCGCCGCGCTCGCCGAGCTTGCGGACGGCAACCGCCTGGTGGGCATCATCTCGCATGTTTCGGAGCTCCGGGAGCAGATCGACCGGCAGATCGTCGTCCACCGCGGCGTAAGCGGCAGCACATTACAAATAGTAAAATAATTCGACAATATTACAGAAAATGCCCCGGAAGGAAAGGAATCCTTCCGGGGCAAACCATTTCAGCGTCTTTTGTCAAGAGAAGTCGCTTCCCACTTGGAAACCAGCCCGGAAAGCAAAGAAACTTTCCGGAAGGGGAAATACTTTACAGCCCCGGCCCCGGTAGCCTTCCGGGTCATACGGCGGGCAGCGGCGGCGCTCAGGCGCCGGGGGTGATCCCCAGCTCTTTCAGCTTCGCGCTGTGCTCGGCGAAGGTTTTCTGGTAGTAGTATTTTCCGTTTGCGGTGATGAAGTAGTAGTAGCCGGTGGAAGCGGGGCGCGCCGCCGCTTCAAGGGCCGCCGTCCCCGGGTTGCAGATCGGCCCGGCGGGCAGGGCGGCACAGCGGTAGGTGTTGTAGTAATATTTGAACTTGTCGGCGAACGGCCCGTTGGGTTTCAGCAGGTATTGGTTGCAGTACTCCCGCGTGGAGTCCGCTTCCAGGCGCTGGCCCGCTTTCAGGCGGTTGTGGAGCACGGAAGACACCTTTTTCATGTCCGCGGCGTTGTCCGCTTCGCGCTCGATGATGGAAGCGAGCGTAATGACCTGGTCGGCCGTCATGCCGGCGTAGCTGTACCGGCCCTTGATAAGCTGCTCGGCGTTCCGCAGGAACTTGCCCACCGCGTCCTGCGGCTTCATATTCGTGTACATCTCGTAGGTGTCCGGGTACAGGTAGCCTTCCAGCTTATAGGCGCGTTTGGAACTGGACGGGATCGCCTTTACGAGCGAATAATAATTGAAGTTATAGGTCTGCGCGGCCTGGATGAAATCTGCCTTTTTACAGACGTTGTGCGCTTCCAGACGGGCGCCGACCTGCGCGAGCGTGAATCCTTCGGGAAACGTGAGGGACACGGTGTCGGGCTGTTCCGGCTCGGCCGGAGCCTGGGAAGATGTCCCGCCGGAAACCGGTTTTCCGGAAGACGGCGCCGAGGATGTTTCGGCCGGCAGGGAATCCGGGGAGGAGGACGCGCTCCGGCCGGAAGATTCCCCGGCGGCGGAAGAAACGCCGGAAAGAACCGGGAAAGAAGAGAGAACTCCGGATGATGCGTTGCCGCCGTTGGAACACGCGGTCAGAGAGAAGAGAATGCCGCAGAAGAGCGCGGCAATGCAGATTTTTTTCATCGGAATACAACCTTCCCCGCTTCAGAATTATCTCATTATAACCTGTAATTTGCTTCTGCGCAACAAAATGGGAACAAAATTTGGCTCGGCAGTCTGTTTTCGGCCGAACATTCTTTCCATATCGTAATATATTCATAAAATACTACGATTCGGCATAAAATTTTGGCGGTTGGACCCTATATGATCTGAAAGATGTAGAATTTCAGGTAGTCGGTTTCCGGCACGTTCCAGAGGATCGGGTGGTCGGGGGCCTGCTGGCGCGCCTCAATCTGCCGAAGGGAAACCTGAGCGTCGGAAGCGGCGGACCGCAGGACGCTGCGGAACAGCTCGTCCGTCATGAAGTGCGAGCAGGAGCAGGTGGCAAGGTAGCCGCCCCGCGGCAGCAGCTTCATGGCGCGGTAGTTGATCTCCTTGTAGCCCCGCTCGGCGTTCCGCACCGTCTGGCGGGACTTTGTGAAAGCGGGAGGGTCGAGGATCACAAGGTCGTAGTCGTGTCCCGGTTCCTCCGCGAGCTTCGGGAGAAGGTCGAACACGTTGGCGGTTTCAAAATCGATG
>ENA-UOOI01001033-UOOI01001033.1-fermentation-metagenome-genome-assembly--contig:-NODE-1033-length-31651-cov-99.754937_pt1 | contig 31651 bp, 25 predicted proteins | sample MGYA00245779_ERZ724027 | MGnify/ENA primary metagenome ERZ724027 (study PRJEB28704, sample SAMN03018318) | fermentation metagenome | biome: anthropogenic terrestrial biome; feature: soil...
TGGACAAATTAAAGAATCTGGACCCGGTAGCCTATGTAAGGTTTGCATCGGTATATCGTGAATTTAAAGATGTGAATACCTTTATGGATGAGTTAAAAAAATTATTGGATAACTAAATGTTCCCGCAAAGCATTGCAAAAAGCGCAATACTTAGAATGAAGTACGTAATGATACATAAGACCACGATTTGTTGGAAAGGCTTTTGACCGCCATTTAAGCAGCAAATACCGGTAATCTTCCTCCCGGTATTTGCTGCTTTATTCTTTGATTTCTTCAAGCTCTATTCATAGGTATCCCGCAGGCTGCGAACGATCAATTTGCTTTCCAGCTCCTTCGCACTCGTTATCTTCTCTCCGCGGATATCCGCTTTCATAAGCTCTATTACCCTTGGTCCTTCCCCGGTAAGGGTAAAGTAGTTATCGCTGAAAATAGCATCACTTTCCGCAAAATCCAATTCTACAAAGCATGCCAGTTTTTCCGCGGTCAATGAAATCAGATATTTATCCTCCTCTTCCCTTACTTCATAGGTAATCTTAGGTTTCTCCAATTTTAAATATTTATAGGGCTCAAAGAATTCCACTTCGACGCTTTGCCTGCCTGTCTCATCGGTGAACACCGCTTCTACAAACACCTGGTCCTCACGTCCCCGAACCAGCTCTGTAAAGTCTTTTTCAGAAACCTTCCTGGCGGTGAGCGCAGGGACCGTGATCGTATAGGAAGCTTGATCAAGTATGGTAAAATCCATGGTCTTTAGCGCAATTACCACATTGCATTTTGAATCCTTCCGGGTTTCATTCTGAAGATAGGCTTCCACCATCTTGCCGGTTCTGGATAAGCTGCCGGCAATCGGAGCATAAAAGTTCTTCGCCATATAATGCAGCGCTTTCCAGCGGCCGTAGTAATCAATGCTTGCCCAGGATGCCACCGGCCAGTTATCATTGAGCTGCCAGTAGAGGGCTCCCATACATCTTCCGCGGTTTCTTCTCCAGTGCTCTACCCCGAATTTGATTGCAATCCCCTGTAAGATCTGAGATACGTACAGAAGATTCTCAAAACCATCTGGATACAGGAAATTTTCAGACAGATAGTAAAGAATCTTACCATTTGCCGCGTTATTCTTCTGATGGCTTTCCATAACCCTTGAGAAAATATTGCGGTCCTCTTTTTCGGTAAAGGATTTTACCGTTTTGATCGACGGGAAAGACTGAAAACCAAATTCGGAACAGAAACGGAAATAATAGTTCCGATAGTCTTCAAAAGGTTTCAGCCCGTGCCACACCTCCCAGTAGTGTACATCTCCCCGATTTTCATCATTCGGATGATCAAAACAGCCGCCGGAAGAAGGAGACGACGGCCAGTAAAAGGTTCGATCATCCACCTCTTCTACCGCCCTCGGCAATACATATTCAAATTGCTTAATATAATCCGCCCGCAGTTTTTCGGAATGACCTTGGAAATTCTCCCAACACAGCCAGGCTGTTTCAATCTCGTTGTTGCCGCACCACAATCCTAAGCAGGCATGATGGCGAATCCTTTTGACATTGTCCTTTGTTTCTTCAATGATATTCTTTTCAAATTCCCTCGATAATTCATATATATTGCAGGCAAACATCAGATCCTGCCATACAATGATTCCTGCCTCATCACACAGCTGAAAGAAATCATCACCTGGGTAATATCCTCCGCCCCAGACTCTTAAGCAGTTGTAGTTGGCGCGTATGCAGGAATCAATCAGAAAAGCGATCCGCTCCTTGGTAATATAGGGATAGATTGCATCCTCCGGAATATAATCCGCACCCTTTGCAAATATCTTAATACCATTCACTACAAAGGCAAATTCGGATCCCCATTGGTCTTTCTCCTGGCTTACCGTTAAGGTCCGTAATCCAATCTGATAACTTTTTAAGTCACATTCCTGCTCATCCATAATAAGGCTAACGTTCAGCTGATATAGCGGCTGTTCCCCATATCCGTTCGGCCACCATAACTCCGGTTTTTCCACATCAATAAAATAGCTGGCGCTCACGCCGCTCGTACTGCATTGATATGACTTCTTACTGCCATCCGGAGCAATCCATTCGTATTTCAGAAGATAAGGCTTCTCTTGTAAGACCTCCAGTGCCGTATTGATTTCCAACCTGACGCTTCCCTCTTCATGATGCTGAATGATATCCACATCGGTTAATCTGGCATCGGAAAAAGCAATGAATTCAATATCCCGCCAGATCCCCATATCCGGAAGCTGTATGCCCCAATCCCATCCAAACATGGAATGTGCTTTTCTTATATACTGGTTGTCTTTCATTACACCATCTGCCAAATAATGTATTTCCTTGCCTTCCTCCGGCTTATAATTTTCTATGTACGTGATCGGTGAACGAAATACTATTTTCATGTGGTTTTTCCCAGACTGCAGGAAGGACTTGCATTCCAGTCTCCACGTCCGATGCATATTGTTGGTCTTTGCCAACAGCTTATCATTGATATAGATTTCTGCCAGTGTATCAAGACCATAGCAGACCAATTCAATTTTTTCATTTTCATAAAACTCTTTCGCAATGGTAAATTCTCTCTGGAATTCATAGTCCTTACGAAACATCTCCCTGGCTTTATATTCGTTATCCCGAAAGTAAGGATCCTCCGTAAGACCATTCGCCAGCAGAGCGGACATAACAGACCCCGGAACCTGCGCAGGAATGGCGCGGCTGTCGGTTACTTCCCTCATCCTCCACATCCCATTTAATGATAGCTTCAACATACCCTTTCTCCTTATCAAGTATTTAGGTAATTGCAACGCTCCCTGCCTTCCTGTATACCATAGCGGCTCTATCAAAGTTTCGCAATTACCTATCTTAAGTATTGATAGGAGTGTCATAATTCACATAAAAACCATGAACATGAATAGGATCCATATGTATTCATACCAAAATCTTAAAATGACTTATGACACTCAAATCATGCTACTTTATTTATACTATTCTTTTATCAAAATATCAATTGATTAAAGCATCTTTTAACTCTTTCTTTTTCCTACGGTTTAGTATAAAATAATACATGGTCCTATGGCTTGATAAGAGTGTCATAAGTCAATTTATAAAATCGACTTCATCAATTTGCACAATTTATACATTGATAAGTAATAGGAAAACAAATTTCATTCGCAACACGTTTCCACTTGATTGAAGTACGTAATGGTACATAAGACCACAAAATACGTGGTCTAAGTGCCAACGACTTCAAACAGTTGCTCATTAAAATATTGTTTCCTATTACTTAAGTTTTTCCTTTCCTTGTGCAAATTGATTAAGACGATTTGTTAGGAATGCTTATGACACTATTAACATGGCTTATATATAATGTGAAACAGGGATTAAGGGATTACGTAAAAACATCTTAGAAAGGTTAGGTGCAGATTATGTTATTAGGAGCATTAGAAGCAGGTGGAACCAAGATGGTATTGGCTATCGGAAATGAGAATGGGGAAATTCTTGACCGGGTATCCATACCAACCGAAACACCAGTAATAACAGTACCAAAAATTATTGCATATTTTAAAAATAAGAATATTGAAGCGCTGGGAATTGGATCCTTCGGGCCAGTAGATCTCGATAAAGAATCTAAAACCTTTGGATATATTACCTCTACTCCGAAGCTTGCCTGGGCCAATTATGATATCGTGGGCGAGATTAAGAAGGAGCTTCGGATTCCGGTCGGATTTGATACGGATGTCAATGCTGCCGCCTTGGGAGAAGCGACTTGGGGAAGCATCAAGGGATTGTCCTCCGGTATCTATATCACGGTTGGCACCGGAATCGGTGTGGGTGTCTATATGAACGGCAGCCTGCTTCATGGGATGCTTCATCCGGAGGCAGGTCATGTATTACTTAGCAAGCATCCAAGCGATACCTTTGAAGGCGTATGCCCATACCATCCAAACTGTATGGAGGGCTTGGCATCCGGACCTTCTATTGAAAAACGTTGGAAGGAAAAAGCGGTCGCCTTAGCAGATCGAAAGGAAGTGTGGGAATTGGAGGCTTACTATCTGGCTCAGGGTATCGCTAACTATATTCTGACCCTTTCTCCTCATAAAATTGTATTGGGCGGCGGTGTTATGCATCAGGAACAACTCTTCCCGTTAATCCGCAGCCAGGTTGTTAAATTACTGAATGGATATGTAAAAACAGCACAAATCGCGGATATCGATAATTACATTGTACCTGCCTCCCTGAATGATAATCAGGGAATCATGGGATGTATCCAACTGGCAAAGATGGAATTGTTGTAACATAACTAAAAAAATACAAGGAGGTCTGTGATCTTCCTGTAATGCACTGTTTGAAAGACTGGTTGTTCATTTTGTCTTTCGACCTGTGTGCGAAGGAAGGTCATTGACCTCCTTGTATCAATTATAATTCTTTCGGTCCATCTCCGATTTCCACAACATAGAAATCCGCTTTATATCCGATTTTATTCTCATATGCTTTACCGACATTCTGGATAAAAGCATCTACCCCATCCTTCTTAACAATATTCACGGTACATCCGCCAAAACCCGCACCGGTCATTCTGGCACCGATCACGCCCCCCTGTTCCCATGCTGTTTCAACAAGGGTATCAAGCTCTATTCCGGTTACCTCATAATCGTCCCGTAAGGAAACATGGGAAGCATTCATCAATAAGCCAAACTTCCGTATATTTTTCGCCTTTAACGCGTCCACCGCTTGGACGGTTCTCCGGTTCTCATATACCGCATGCTTTGCTCTCTTTATTAAGACAGCATCCTGAATAACCTTCTTATGAAGCTCGAATTCTTCCTCGGACAGGTCCCCCAGAGAATTAATATTCACCACGGTCTTGAGTCTTTTTAATGCTTCCTCACATTCGCTCCTGCGTTCATTATATTTGGAATCACCAAGACCTCGTTTCTTATTGCTGCAGGCGATCACCAGCCTGGCATCCCCTAATTCCAAGGGCGCATATTCATATTGCAGATCACTGGTATCAAGGAAAATCGCGTGGTCCTTCTTCCCCATTGCAATAGCAAACTGATCCATAATACCGCAGTTAACACCATTAAATTTATTTTCGGCATATTGGGATACCAGGGAGATCTTGATCAAGTCAATGTTCAATCCGCAGAGCTGCTTAGCTATGTATCCGGTTAAAACTTCAATGCTCGCGGAGGAAGATAGTCCGGAGCCGTTTGGAATATTTCCAAAGTAAACAATATCAAATCCCCGCTCTACCTTATAGGAATGCTCCCCAAGAGCCCAAAGAACTCCCTTCGGATAATTTGCCCAGTCATCCTCTTTCTTATAAACCAGGTCATCCAGAGAGGAAGTAAGGATTCCCTTCTCGGTGAAATTCATGGAATAAAAGCGCAGCTTACGATCCTTGCGTAACCGGACTGCCGCATATGTACCAATCGTCAATGCACAGGGAAATACATGTCCGCCATTGTAGTCGGTATGCTCTCCGATCAGATTCACTCTTCCCGGTGCAAAAAACACTTTAACACCTTCTGTGTCTTGAAACACTTCTTGAAAATACTTTAACATCGTCTCTTTCATCGATTTTCCCCATTCCTTTTCCAATATCTCTTGTAACAAGTTTAAAAACTTCTCGCATCTATTCTATCATAGAACAAGGCAGATAAAAAGGGGCGATTTCATATAAAGAGGATAGGATGTTACTGTTCACACCCCGGGAAAAGTCTATAATATGATTTCGACAAATGATATCCGATAAGGAGTATTTGCATTCGTCGGTACTTTGGCTCCGTATTTTGGAGCCTTATGTACCGCTACGTAATGCAATTAAGCGAAAGCGTCTCCGAATCGGATACATTTGTCGAAATCATAGCATGATATACATGGCGGGTGTGAATAGTAACATCCTAAGAGCTTAAATAATTCCTCATATTTTTCAGTGCTGATTTCTCCAGCCTGCTGACCTGTGCCTGGGAAATATTAATTTCCTGGGCAACCTCGATCTGTGTTTTTCCATCAAAGAAACGAAGCTTTATAATGTTATGCTCCCTTGGTGATAATTTGCTCATTGCTTCCTTTAAGGAAATCTCTTCGATCCAATTCTCTTCCCGATTCTTCTTATCGCTCACCTGATCCATGATATAAAGGGCATCTCCGCCTTCAACATAGACCGGGTCATAGAGGGATACCGGGCTTTGGATCGCATCCAGGGCATACACGATATCTTCCTTACTAATGCCGATTTCTTCTGCAATCTCGTTGATCGTAGGTTCCTTCTCATTTTTCTTCACCAGGGCTTCCTTAGCATAGATTGCTTTATAAGCAGTATCCCTTAAGGACCGGCTGACACGGATTGCATTATTGTCCCGCAGATATCTTCGAATCTCTCCAATAATCATCGGTACGGCATAGGTAGAAAATTTAACGTTCTGTGTTACATCGAAATTATCAATCGCTTTCATCAGGCCGATACAGCCGATTTGAAATAAATCATCCACATTCTCATTACTATTGGAAAACCTCTGGATTATACTGAGAACCAATCTCAGATTCCCTTTAATATAGAGCTCTCTGGCCTCCTTGTCTCCATCTAATATTCTTTGAAACAATTCTTCCTTTTCACTATTTTTTAGCAATGGCAGCTTAGATGTATTAACACCGCAAATCTCAACCTTATAAAGAGCCATAACGAAACCTCCGAATCATATCTTTTTCCCACCAAGGCGAACATCCGTATTTACTAACTCTGCAGAAATATTGATATCGCTCTTGTGATTATAATGATTCACGTTTTGACTCTTGTTTATACGAGAATACCTTAAGAAATAATTTCCAACTGCTTCTCCCTATTCAAAGCGCACCATTTCTTTTTTCAATCTTTTAATAATTTTTTTCTCCAGCCTGGAGATATAGGATTGTGATATTCCAAGGAGATCTGCCACTTCCTTCTGCGTTCTCTCATTACCGTCATCGGTGTTTAAGCCGAACCTCAAATCCACGATAATTCGTTCCCTGTCCGACAGTTTTGACAGGGCTTTTCGAAGCAGCTTCCGATCCACCTCCTCCTCGATATTACGATAAATTACATCCTCCTCCGTTCCCAGGATATCCGAAAGGAGCAGTTCATTGCCGTCCCAATCGACGTTTAACGGTTCGTCGATAGAAACCTCCAGCTTTGTTTTATTATTGCGTCTCAGATACATTAAAATCTCATTCTCAATGCACCGGGATGCATAGGTAGCCAGTTTTATGTTCTTATCCGGATTAAAGGTGTTGATTGCCTTAATCAGTCCGATGGTTCCGATGGATATCAGATCTTCGACCCCCACTCCGGTATTATCAAATTTTTTTGCTATGTATACGACGAGACGCAAATTATGTTCTACGAGGATTGATTTCATTTCAGCATCCTGTTCTGTTCCCAATCCGCTGATTACTTCCGCTTCCCGTACCGAATCCAGTGGCGGAGGAAGGACTTCTGCGCCGCCGATATAATGAATTTCTCCCCTCTGCCCGAATATAATTGTTCTAAAATCCGGGATCATCCGAAACTGAAATTTGTTTTGTATTGATAACTTTAAAAGCATAGATAAACCTCCCATATTTTTGCTTCCCTTTGAATTATAAATCACACTAAATCCTTATGCAAAATCACCTGATACTTATTCTTTACGGAAAGTAAGTTATCACTGATTGCAGCGGTTACCTTCTCATTACAAATGGTTTCTTTCCCTGTATGTATCATAACCTTATCCAGATTAATTCCCGTAAGCACCCCAGACTTCCCGATGGATTGGTAAGGAATAAATCTTAAGCGAAGCATATGTTCCTTACGGATATTCCACTGCTCCATATCATAATTGTTTCTCCCCAGATATTTTTTTGCCTTCTCGATATCCGTGCAAAATTCCGGCGAAAGAAGATCCCTTAACAGCGAACTCTGAATCACCATAACCGGGCGCTTATAAATCGGATCGTAGAGACAATTTCCGGAGTCCATGAGTCCCTTCGTGTGAATACATCGGTCAAACAGAATCAGATCCACATCATAGGTCTCCGGTGTATTCCTTTGGTACCATCGCAAGATCCAAAGGATCATAAGCATAAACGGCGTCACAATAAGGAACATTATGATGATAAATTTCCATGATATATTACTGAATGCCATCCCTTTTCCCAAATGTACCACAAACATTCGAAAGCCTGTGTAATAATATATGGAATTTATCATACCACCAACAAAATATGTAATCAGATACAATACAATTGTCTGCTTTAACAGATCCGCTGCCATAAGCTTTCCGAAAGAAATCCGAATCATCAGAACAGAGGCAACAACATACATCAACAGAAATCGTATCACTGCATTCATCCATGGAAAAATACCGTTAATCGCCGCGAATAGTCCTCCGATGGCTGCCGCAAGCAAAAGCTTGGGTAGACTGCTGCTCTTTTTATTAACGAGCTTCAGCAGGAATAGCAGGATGAAGTCAATAAAAAAATTCAGGATAAAGATAATGTCCGGGTAAACCTCAAGGTACAAATTTCACCTCCAATAAAAGTTCTGTCATCCTTTGCAATTTCATGATCCAAGGTATATCCAGATTATAACTTGTTTTCGTTCCAAAATATGTCAATCCATGGAGCTAAATCAAAGGTTCTCGTTTACTTTTTTTTACAGCTTTTCGGCTTATCTGCTTTAATGGCACAAAAAAAGCTGTCATGCTATTTCATTAGAAATAATATGACAGCCTTAATCTCTTATGTATTATTCTTTTTCTATTTATTGTGGCGGTTCTTCTGCAAAAACTCAGGAATTTTAATTCCGCCGGGATCTGTGTTTGTATTGCTCGGAGCCTTCGCAGGCTGACTTACCGGTTTTCTTAAAGGATCCGTATAGTAGCTTGTCGGATTGCTCTGCTTTACCTGATTTGCCGGATTGCTATACGTATTTCCAAAAGAGGAGTAATTCTTATTGTAATTAAACTCCGGCTTCGGCTGCGTATACATGCCGCTGCCGGAAGTCGTACGTCTTAAGAAATCCGGTGTTTTCACCATATCCTTACTTCTGCTATCCAATCCGGTGGCAATGACCGTAATCGTAGCCGTATCCTGATTGGTATCATCGTACATAGCACCAAAGATGATGTTCGCAGCTTCTCCTGCCAGCTCCTGCACCATCGTGGCCGCATCGTTTGCTTCAATCAAGCTGATATCACCGGAAATATTAATAATAACGTGGCTGGCCCCCTGAATGGTTGTCTCAAGCAGAGGACTGGTAATTGCCTGCTTCACAGCATCGATACATTTATCGTCGCCGGAGCCCACACCGATTCCGATATGTGCAATTCCCTTATCCTTCATAACGGTCTGTACGTCTGCAAAATCCAGGTTAATCAGACCGGGTACATTGATCAGGTCAGTAATTCCCTGAACCCCCTGCTGCAATACTTCATCTGCTTTTTTTAAAGCATCCGGCATAGTTGTTCTGCGGTCAACAATCTCTAATAATTTATCGTTTGGAATTACAATTAAGGTATCCACATGTTCCTTTAATCTCTCTATACCGTTGATTGCATTCGTCATACGGGTCTTTGCTTCAAATTTAAACGGCTTTGTAACAATGCCTACCGTTAATATTCCCATATCCTTTGCAATCTGAGCCACAACAGGCGCAGCACCGGTTCCGGTTCCGCCGCCCATACCACAAGTGACAAAAACCATATCCGCACCTTGAATGATCTCAGTTAATTGCTCCTTGCTTTCCTCTGCAGCCTTTTGTCCAATCTCTGGTTGTGCTCCCGCACCGAGTCCCTTCGTAAGTTTTTCTCCAATCTGAATACACTGCGGTGCTTTACAGCTTTTTAGATGCTGCTTGTCCGTATTGACACAAATAAATTCAACACCCATGATGTTCTCTTCTATCATTCGATTAACGGCGTTATTACCTGCTCCTCCTACCCCAATTACAAGTATTTTTGCAGATGCATCCGCCTCATTTGTTTTTATTTCAAGCAAGGTCAATTCCTCCTTCATCGTAATCTTTGCTAAATATCTAAGCTTAAATTTCCCTCTCATAACTTGTTCCATTTTCGTTCAAAAACCACATCATGATGGGATTAATTTAAAATCCAATACAATTTCTGGTGGCTCTTTCATCCTACTATATATAATATCTTTAAATTCCCAAATAATCAAGCATAATTTTGAAAAATTATCATTTATTTACGGTAATTCCATCGAATTTTCGCAGAATTACCAGAATTATCTATCTGTAGCATACGATAAGCGGGTTTAAGCAAGCCAGGTAAATGTTCTGTCTTGTATGGACTAATCTGCTTTGCGTGAAGATTTGGGTTTTGCAATAATAGAATCGGTATTTTTGTTGAATTCTCTCATATCTAGGACTAATTTCTTTCCTTTTACTTCGGGCAATATGTTCTTAAGTTCTGCTAATATTTCATCATAGGTACTTCGTTTTCCAAGCTGGACTCTTATGTCCCCGCAGTCAACGGTAACTTCATATTTACTGTTAAAGCTGATGGTATCAATGTCCATTTCATACTTATCAATGATCTGTGTCAGATTAAGAATCACATCAAACAGATCTGCCTTCGGTACTTCAAGCTTTTCATGTAATATGACCTTATTAAAATGCAAACCCTTGATCTGCGGAATATCCTCCAAACGTTTTGCGGAACTCTCAACAACAATTCCATCCTTGTCAAAATATAAGTACTCTCCCAAAAATTCCACACACCCCGTAACCTTCTTCTCATAAACAAGGATATTAACGGAATGATTATCGACCAGCTCAAGGTCGATGCTCTGAATAAACGGAATATTTATTTCAGTAAAGTATTTCATTTTCAGATAGAGCAGGAGTGAGTTATGATCCCATCTCGTTTGAATGACTTTTTCTTGAATTTCCTCCGGAGTATATCTGGTAGCTCCTTTCACCGTTATATTCTGCAGCCGGAATGTACTTACAAATATTGCGGCAGGAATCCCAAAAAGGATTAAGATTCCGATCAGCTTTAGAAATAGCTTCTTCCGTATACTTTTTGGCTTCTTTTGCTTTTCTCTCATACTGATACTCCTTATGAAGCATTCTCACTACAATATCGGATATTTGCTCCCAAGGCAGAAAGATCTCTGCAGATATCCTCATAACCACGCTCAATGCTGGTAGCTCCCTGAACGATCGTTGTACCTTCTGCAGCAAGCCCGGCAACCACAAGCGCTGCGCCTCCCCTTAAATCATGGGATTTCACAACGGTACCATGCAACCGCCCGACGCCGGTAATTATCGCTTTGTTCTCCGATGATTCCAGGCTGATCTCTGCACCCATCTTCCTAAGTTCCTCTACATTCTGGTAACGTGATTCAAATATTTCCTCTGCAATGGTGCTTTTACCATCCGCCAAACAAAGTACGGTCATCATCTGCGACTGCATATCAGTTGGAAATCCGGGGTATGGCTGTGTCTTTATGAATTCGATCGGTTGTAATTTCTTTTGGCAGTATACTCTTACGTTATTTTCATAAGTTTCTATACTGCAGCCGGCCTTTCTAAGAATACGGATAACGGCATCCAATTTCCCAACGGGAAAATCCGTCAACACCGCATCCCCATAGGTTGCTGCAATTGCTGTCATATAGGTTCCTGCTACGATGCGGTCCGGCATCAGGGTGAAGGTAACATCATGCAATTCTTTTACGCCTTCGACCTGAATATAAGCGGTGCCTTTCCCGCTTATTCTCGCTCCCGCTTCCTGGAGATAACTACAAAGCTCCGTTACTTCGGGTTCCCTTGCCGCATTGAATATCCGGGTTGTCCCCTGAGACAATGCTGCCGCCAGGATTACATTCTGCGTTGCGCCTACACTGGGAAACTCTAAAAAAATATCGTTTCCGACAATCTCATTGGTATAGCAGTGAATGATTTCCCCGTCATTTAAAAACTCTTCGGTTACATTCATTTTTGTCATTGCATTCAAGTGATAATCAATGGGCCGCTTTCCTATAGAGCATCCGCCGGGATAGGCAATGGTTACCTCATGGCACCGGCCGAGCAAAGCTCCAAGGTATAGAATCGAGCTGCGCATCTTCCTTACCGATTCCTCGGATACCGAAGGAGAGGTAATGACCGAACTGTCCACAAATAAGGTATTCCCCTGCCATTTCGTTTTGCATCCCAGTTCCTCAAGTATTTTAATCATATGTAAAACATCCAGAATCTTGGGACAGTTCTTAAGTGTTGTAATTCCTTTATTCAAAACTGTAGCAGCTATAATTGGTAAAGCTGCATTTTTTGAACCCTGTATTTTTAATTCACCCTTTAACTGCTCACCGCCGACGACCTTGATACTCGACATAGCACACCTCAGACAATTAAGGAAATATAATACCACTATATGAATCCCAATTTGTCCCCGTGAATCCAGGTAAAATCAGTGATTTCAGCGGCCAGGCGGACAAATCGTTACTGTTCACACCCCGGGTAAAGTCTATCATATGATTTCGACAAATGATATCCGATAAGGGGTATTTGCATTCGTCGGTACTTTGGCTCCGTATTTTGGAGCCTTATGTACCGCTACGTAATGCAACTAAGCGAAAGCGTCCCCGAATCGGATACATTTGTCAAAATCATAACATAGTATACATGTCGGGTGTGAATAGTAACGACGAATCCATTGGCTACCGCTCCGCTTTAATCTGGTTGGAGATACTAAGTACGATCCCCATTTCAAACAGGATTACCATCATGGAACTTCCTCCATAGCTGATAAACGGTAACGGAATACCGGTGGAGGGAATCGTATTGGTTACTACCGCAATATTAATTAAAACCTGCACTGCGATATGTGTCAATACGCCGGTCGCAATCAGGCCGCCGTAGAGATCGGGAGCATTTATAGCAATGATAAAAATACGCCAAACAAGTAAAACAAATAGCAGGATCAGGGCAAATGCACCGAAGAGACCAAGCTCCTCACAGATAACGGAGAAGATCATATCATTATGGGACTCCGGAATGAAACCCAATTTTTGCATACTCTCTCCCAATCCTTTTCCAAATACGCCGCCGGATGCGATGGCATACAGCCCCTGTAATATCTGATAGCCTTTCGGATGTGTCTCGACGTTCAGCCATACGTTGATACGTTCAAAACGGTAGGGAACAAAAAACACCAGCAAGGCTCCGGCTCCCACCAGCAGCAATCCGGAGAAGATAAAATAACCTTTCTTTTTACTGGCAACGAAACAAATTGCTACCATAATCACGCCGACAACCAGCGCCGTCGAAAAGTTTTCAATAACAATAAGCGCAAGCAAAGGGGCAATGAGAAATACGACTCTTAGAAAACCGGTGAATTTATCCAGCCTTCTCGGTGCAAGCTGTACTATGTAGGCGGTAAACAGGATTACCGCGACCTTTGTCAGCTCGGAAGGCTGAAAGCTAAACGATCCGATGCTGATCCATCTTTTTGCACCATTAATTACGTCTCCGAAGATAAGTACATAAGCTTGTAATCCAATGCAAAGGAAATACAAAACCGTTACCGGCTTTATCTTAATAATGGGAAAATTCTTAATATAGACACGATAATCGATCTTTGAAACGAACAGCATGATTAGTATTCCGGCTCCTGAAAACAGCGCCTGCCTTTCGAGATAATGGGTCGCGTTTCCATACAATCTCTGTGCATTATAAGAGCTCGTACTGTAAATCATGACTAAGCCAAAACACACCAGAAAGAGTGTCAGAAACAACAGACTATAGTCATAATAGCTATGCATTTTCCTTTTATTCATTTCTCCTGCTGTTCTGCTCATATATTAACACTCCTGACTAATCAAGCATTTCCCTGACATACTCCTTAAATAATCTGCCTCGTTGTTCATAATTGTCAAACATTCCCCAGCTTGCGCAGGCTGGGGACAATAGTACGGCATCACCCAGTTCTGCCTTCATCGCACTGATTTTGACGGCATCCTTTAAGCTGTTTACCATAATGATATTAGTGAAGCCATGCTTTCTTGCCGTACCGGCTATCTTTTCCCTGGTCTGACCAAGCAGAACCAAATATTTAATTTTTCCATCGAAGCTTTCTATCCAATCATCAAACTCTGACCCCTTATCAAATCCTCCGCCGATTAAAATAGTCGGACCGGTCATTGCCTGCACCGCTTTAATCGAAGCATCCGGATTGGTTCCCTTCGAATCATTGTAGTAGCGGACTCCGTGTATGGTTTCTACATACTCGATCCGATGCTCCACGGCCTGAAAGGAAGTAATCGCTTTTCTTATGTTATCCATCGGCACACCCATCGTAATTGCTATCCCTACGGCTGCCATAACATTTTCATAGCTGTGCTTTCCAAGAATCTTCAATTCGTGAATATTGCATATCTTCTCCACCGTGTTGTCCTTCGCATAGAAGATCTCATCCTCCTGCAAAAACAAACCATTCTCCAGCGGTCTGGCACTGCTGAAAAACATGACTCTGGTATGCAGTCTGCCCGCCATTTCCCGGAGTATCTCATCCTCATAATTCAGAACGCAGAGCTCTTCCATGGTTTGATTCTTCGCCATGTTTTCCTTCGTTTGTATGTAGGTCTCCATCGTATGGTGGCGGTTTAGGTGATCCGGAGTAATATTTAAGATTGCGCTGACCTCCGGCTTGAATTCATCAATAGTCTCTAACTGAAAGCTGCTGATCTCTGCTACCACCACAGATTTCTCCGTCGTATCAAGGGCAATATCCGTATAGGGATTCCCTATATTACCGACAACATAGACTTCCTCATAATAAGTTTTCATGATCGCTCCGACCAAAGAGGTCGTTGTTGTCTTACCATTGGTCCCTGTGATACCAATCACTTTTCCCCTTGCATTTTGGTATGCCAGTTCGATTTCACCCCAGATCGGGATGTTTTTTTCTTTCATTATGGTTACTTCCGGCAGATCGATCGGAACTCCCGGACTTAAAACAGCAAGCGCAAGCGTATCCATGACTTCCTCGGTCAGTTTTCCGGTAAGGAGCGTAAATTGCCGCTTCGTATCAAACTTTCCTTCAAAATCACATACGGTTAATTTCGTATTCGAATCATATAGTATTACATAGGCTCCTAATTTTTGTAACAGTTTTGTTGCTGAGATACCGCTTTTCGCAGCACCAAATACCAAAACTTTTTTATCTTTTAGCTGCATTGTTCTTCCTCCAACCTAGGAAACGATTTCATTTTTATTTTTTGACCATTTCTCAATTTATTTTTATCCTGACGTAACTTTCCATTCCTTTGCACCAAACAAGAAAAACTCATGTAATCGAAAGCATATTTTTATGAGCAACTGTTTGAAGTCGTTGGTACTTAGATCCCCATCAACGCCAACATACACAGGATTGCGGTAATGACGGAAAACACCGCTACAATTCTGGTCTCAGACCATCCCTTTAATTCAAAATGGTGATGAATCGGCGCCATCCGAAACAGCCGTTTCCCTCCGGTTAATTTAAAATATCCTACCTGCAGTATGACAGAAACGACTTCCACCAGATAGATGAACCCAATCAATACGATAAAAAGGGGCATCTGCAGCATATACGCCGTCGTTGCAACGAACCCGCCGAGGGCCAGAGAACCGGTGTCTCCCATAAATACCTTGGCCGGATATACATTATAGAGAAGGAATGCCAGCAGGCTTCCCGCCACTGCTCCTGTGATCGGCGATATTTCGATATCGTTTAAAAAGGTGAAGCCTCCTTCTGCCGCAATTGCAACTACCGTAAAGAAGGTTGCTATGAGTACCGTTACACTGGACTCTAATCCATCCAATCCATCCGTAAAATTAGACCCATTCACCGTACCAAGCACGACGATAAACAACATGGGGATGAACATGTAGGATACATCCAGATATCTGCCATTGGAAAATGGTATCAGCATGGAGGTTCCGACATCGGTAAAGTTCACCATGTAGTAGCCAAACACTGCAGTTACCAAAATCTGCCCCAGCAGCTTCTGCCATGCCCGCAATCCCAGGGAACGTTTCATTACCACCTTTATGTAATCATCCATAAAACCGATAATTCCAAACCCTATTGTTGCGAATAAAACAGGTACAATATCCGGATAGTCCTTAAGGTACAGCAGGCTTGTTATGGCGATACTTAATACAATAATAATTCCGCCCATGGTAGGAGTACCTGTCTTTTTCAGATGAGATTCTGGTCCGTCCTCCCTTACGTATTGCCCGAACTTTAATTTTTTAAGAAACGGAATTAAAAGCGGGCAAAGTATCACGCAGACAACAAAGGATATTATGCATGGTAAGATAACCGAATAATTCATGAAGGCTCCTATCTGCCAAGTATAGGCACAATTCTTATGTACTCATCTTTTGTTCTATTATTAACTTAGCTATTATACTTTATAACATTTCAAATGACAATATTAATTAAAATATAGTATCAGGTTGCTGCCCTGCTCTACCTTCTCTCCAGGAAGCGGAAATTGTTCCATGACAACATCCCCTTCCCCTGTGGGATATAATTCACCAAATCCATATATTTTTAGTAAGTCCTTTACCTCTGCTTTTGTTTTTCCTACGAAATCCGGTACTTCAAAGGAACCGATCTTAAATTTTTCAATTTCCGATTCCGAATATCTGGGTTCAATTCCCATATACGGAAGTATATTATCAAAAAGTTCCGAGATAACCGGAGCAGCTATCGTTCCCCCGTAGTAAATCCCGGTCGGTTCGTCGATTAAGATGATCGCAATTACCTTAGGGTCATCCGCAGGAGCAAAACCGATAAAAGAAGAGATATATTTGCCGTTTCTTCTGGGAAGCTTTTCTGAGGTAGCTGTTTTTCCACCGACTTTAAACCCCGGAAGATAAGCTCTTCTGCCGGTGCCATCGGCAACTACTGCTTCTAAGAGCATCTTCATGGTCTCTGAGGTTTCCTTCGTTACCGCACCGGGGGTGGTTTTATAATCAATGGTATTCACCGTGCTCCCGTCGGGCGTTTTAATTTCGACTCCAAAATGCGGAACGACAAGATTGCCTCCGTTCACTACGGCACTGGACGCGGTCAACAGCTGGAGCGGTGTGATCTGAAAGGACTGGCCAAAGGACATGGTTGCCAGCTCAACCGCACCGATATTCTCCTTCTTGTGCATAATGGAATTGGCTTCCCCCGGCAGATCCACTCCCGTTTTCTTAAACAGCCCGAGCCGGTCATAGTAAAGATACATCTTATCCACACCAACTCTGGCTCCGATCTCGATAAATACCGGATTACATGAATTTTTTATTCCGTCCACAAAAGTCTGGCTTCCATGTCCGCCTGCCTTATGGCACCGGATAATGCGGTCCTCTACCTTTTTGTAACCCGGACAGTAGAAGGTATCGTTTAGGGAAACCACACCCTCTTCCAATGCTGCCGTCGCTGTTACGATCTTAAAAGCAGAACCCGGTTCATAGGTATCACTGATACATGCATTTCTCCACATTCCGTTTAAAAGCTCTTTTTGCTTCTCTGCACTAAGGCTCTGCCCTTCGTATTCCACAGCGATTTCATCAATCAAAGTATAGGGATCATTCAAATTAAATTCCGGGACATTTACCATGGCGTAGATTTCACCGTTTTGCGGACTCATAACAATCAGCTTGACATTATTTGCATTCTTTGCCTCCATTACTTTTTTTGCTGCCTGCTCCGCATATTCCTGGATATTTACATCCAGGCTCAGGTATAAATCATTCCCAGCCTGCGGCTCGATTCTATCCTCGGCAGCATTTTCTATTTCCACTCCATACGCTGTAGTCAGCGTAAGTATCGTGCCGTCAATTCCTTTCAGATATTCATCATATTTTACTTCTAAGCCAATGATTCCCTGGTTGTCACCTCCGGTAAATCCAATCACCTTCGATGCCAGGCTCTCATAAGGATAATATCGTTTATAGTCTTCGTCTACCATAACACCGTCCAAATCATATTCCCGGATCTTATCTGCGATTTCTTTCTCTACATTGGACTTGATTCTTTCAATGGAGGAGACCTTCTCTACCCGTTTCCGGACTTTTTCTTCGCTTAATCCCAGCTCATCCGACAGTACTTTTATGACCCGTTCCGGATCGGTAATCTGTTTGTGAATTACGGATATGGTACATACCGGCTTATTGGTAGCAATCTCAACACCGTTTCGGTCAAAGATTCTCCCCCGTTTCGCCTTAATTGCCCGTTCCCTTTCATGGAGAGCTTGTGCCCGGGCAGCATATTCCTCGGAACGAAAGATCATCAAATATCCCAGTCTTATGGTAAGACCAAGTGCAACCAGTATGATTATCGATACAATAGTGAGAATATTTCTACGATTATAGGTTCTGCTTCTAGCCATACGATCCTTACCTTGTATACCTTATCGTTTCATTTTATTACAAACCTTGTATCTTTATTCATCCTCCGGCTCAATTGCATCGGCATTGAATTCCTCCTCCGGCATATCTGACAAATCAATCCGATTTTCCTTGTTTTCTGCGGTCTCCGGCTGGGTTGTATTCGCCATATTGCTGTTGCGATTATTCCCCCCAGTTGTATTAGCTTCCCCGGAATTCTGATTCTTGTTGCTTTTTGCAGTATCGTCCGTTTGGGAGGGTAATAGATAATCAATCTCTCCCTCGGGATAGATTCCAATTGCCGGCAATACCTCCTGCATAATTTGGCTGGCAAGCTTTGTAGCGATCGAGCTGTCTGCCTGCCGTTCTACATTCTGCGGTTCATCAATAGCGATATAAACGACGACTTCCGGATTGATCGCCGGGACAGCTCCAAGGAAGGAAACCACATAAGTTTTTGCCGACCTGGGGAATTTCTGCGCCGTACCGGTTTTCCCGCCAACGGCATAGCCGGGAACCTTCGCTTTCTTCGCGGTTCCCTCTTCCACGGTCCGATACATTACCTGCTGTATGAATTTGGAGGTTTCTTCGGATACCGTCTGTCTTACCAGGGTCTTATCAAATTTTTTAACAGTCGCACCATTATCGTTGACGGTCTGACGTACAACATGCGGCTGATAGTAATATCCGCCATTTACTAAGGATGAATATGCCGCAGCCATCTGCAGCATTGTTACATTAAGGGATTGGCCAAAGCCGCTGGTTGCCAGTTCTGTCGCATTGAGATCCTTTTCCGGAATTAGAATTCCCGCTTCTTCTCCGGGCAGGTCGATCCCCGTCTTTTGTCCAAACCCAAACCGCTTCTGGTATTGATAGAAGACATGCTTGCCTTCTGCACTTGCAATTTGCATTAAAGCATCGTTACAGGAATACATCAATGCTTCTTCCAGTGTTATCTTACCATGTCCGGCAAGTCTGCTGCATTTAATCCAGCTTCCGCCGACGGACTCTCCGCCATCGCAGATATAGGTCGAATCTTTCGTCGCATCGTCTTCCTCCATGGCCGCTGCAACCGTTATCGGTTTAAATGTGGAACCCGGCTCAAAGCCATTGCTGATGATATCATTTTTCCATAGCTTATTCAATGCTTCCATCTTTTCTTCGTCTGTCATCCCGGCCAGTTCCTTTTTCGAATAAAGGCCCTCCAGACTTCTGGGATTGTTCAGATCATAATCCAGATAGGAGGCCATGGCAATAATTTCTCCGTTGTTCGGATTCATCAACAGCACGCCGATATTCTTACTTCCAAATTCCGCATTGAATTCATTGATATGCTTCTGAATAATACGCTGTGCATTCGCGTCGATCGTACTGATGATTGAATTTCCGTTCTCCGCCTTTTTCACAATTCTTTCTATATTTAATGTTGCATCATAGTATCCGTACTCTCTGCCGTTTATTCCATTGAGTTCATCATTATAGTATTCTTCAATTCCATAGTATCCGGTGTTGTCTGCGGAGCTAAAACCAATGATATCACTGGCTAAGGTGCCGAATGGATAGGTTCGCACATACTCCTTCTCAAACCATACCCCCAGGATGTCATCCTCTTCCTTCATCCGTACTTCAAAGCCTTCCACCATATCATATTTCAGATTCTTTTGCAGAATCACATACCGGCTTTCCGGCCGTTCTTGTAATATAGAAGAAACTTTTTCTGCGGACAGGCCAAAATATTCCTCCAGCGCAGTCAGCGTAGGGTCCACACAATCCGGATACAAAAGAAGCCGCTTGGGATCCAAAATCAAACGAAACTGCAACTCACTGCGAGCCAGAACGGTTCCGTTCCGATCCTGAATTTCTCCTCGCCTATAGGGCAGGACCGCACTTACATAAGACTGCCGCGACAAAACACTTTTGGCATAGCGGTCGCCGTCCTGCTGTACTAAATATACCAATCTGCCCATCAGGCCAAATAAAAGTAAAGTTATAACACAAAATACAAGCAATAATCTTGCTTGCATTCGTGAGTTGAATTTTCTATTCTTATTCGGTGGGTTTAAATTCCCGCTCCCCTTATCAGATCCCGCTGCATTTCTCATCGTTGTTCACCCTCATAATGAGATATTTTATGGAATTATTCCGGTATATCTCGATATTGTCTGACAAAATTGTTGTTGCTTTTTTTGTAGGTTATCACATCGTTTTTATTCGGATAAACCATACCATATTCTTCAACAGCCACATGATATACATAATCCAAATCATATGTCATATTGATCTGATCCAGGGAGGCATCGTTCGTATCTGTGAGCTCGGATAATGTTTTCTCCATCGAAACAATTGTCTTCTCCATATGATTTACGTTCGATTGTAATTTCAGATATTCCACGCAGATATACAAGGTTGCTGCAATCGCTGCGGACAGAATCAAAAGCGATCCCAGACTCAGTCCCTGCAGCGCCTTCGGATTCTTTTGCTGCCGCGGTTTATGAGATGGTACCTCATAGGGTTCCCTTTCTCTTTGGATATCCGGAGCATTATTGTATTTTCGGACGGTATTTCCATCAATATAGTCCGTCTCGTAATAATGATAGGTTTGTCTTCTTTTCTTCGCATCCATGCCTTAATTCCCTCTCTCCAGCAAAATTCTTAATTTTATTATTAAAATGGTTTCTCATTGGTGTCCTTATGATCGGATCGTTATTCTTGCTGTTTTTCTGATGTTTTTTCAAACACACGAAGTTTTGCGCTTTTCGAGCGCTTGTTTTCTCTTAATTCTTCCTCCGATGGTAAAATCGGCTTTCGTGTTATAATCCTGCCTTTTGATCGTTTCCCACAGACACAGACCGGGAAATCCGGCGGACAGGTACATGGATTTTCATTCTCTTTAAAGCAGCTTTTTACAATGCGGTCTTCCAGGGAATGAAAGGTGATAATACAAATTCTTCCCTCCGGAGATAGTAAATCAATCATGTCCTGGAGTGTATCCCTTAAGACCTCAAGTTCCCGGTTAAGCTCAATTCGAATTGCCTGAAAGGTTCTCTTGGCCGGGTGGCCGGTATTGACTCTGAGCTTCATCGGTATCGCAGCCTTAATTGCTTCCGTTAATTCGAAGGTGGTTTCCAGTGGCTTTTCTTTCCGCATACGAACGATATGCTTTGCAATATTTTTCGCAAACTTATCTTCTCCGTAATCCCGGATAATACGGTACAGCTCCATCTCACTATATCCGTTGACAATGTCCCTTGCGGTCTTCGGATTCCTGGTATCCATCCGCATATCCAGGGGAGCATCCTCCTTATAGGAAAATCCCCTCTCTGCGGTGTCCAGCTGATAGGACGAAACCCCAAGATCCAGTAATATTCCGTCGACGCTCTTAATATGAAGTTCTCTTAAAATCCGTTTCATCTCACTGTAATTGCTTCTTACAATAGTAATCTTATCTTTATATGCATCCAACCGTTCTCCGGCAGCCAAGATCGCGGCTTCATCCTGATCAATGCCGATCAGTCTTCCGCTTGTCAGACGCGCGGCAATCTCATAGGAATGACCGCCGCCGCCCAGAGTTCCGTCAACATAGATTCCATCCGGTTTGATACGTAAGTGATCAATTGTTTCCTCTAAAAGTACTGACTTATGTTCAAATGCCATGATTTCTCCTTAAAAGCTTATCCCATACCCTGACATATGCTCTGCGATTGCATCCACATCATCATAGTCGTTATTCTTATCCCAGCGTTCCTTGCTCCATATCTCAATTTTATTTAAGACTCCGACAAGAACGATGTCCTTCTCAAGTCCAGCACTTTCACGAAGCTTCGCCGGTATTAATATTCTACCCTGCTTGTCCGCTTCACATGCGGCCGCACCTGCCATAAAATAACGTTGCAGCTGCCTGGCCTCTTTCGTTCCGGGAAGTGTTTTAAGTTTTTCAACAAATGCCTGCCATTCGCTGTCGGGGTACACAAAGAGACAACCATCCAGACCTAAGGTAATGACAAACTCATCCCCTAAATCTTCTCTGAACTTCGATGGTATAATAATTCTTCCCTTGGCATCAATCGAATGATCGAACTCCCCCATAAACATATGGCTGCACCTCTTTAACTGTAAGGTTGTGTACCTTGTCCCACTTCCGTGGTCATTTGTACCACTTCACACCACTTTGCTCCACTTCTAGGTCCATTTTAGAACAGTTCCGGAAATATATCAAGTATGAAAACAAAAAAATATAGCACAGAAAGCCTTATTTTAATGGGCATTCCACGCTATATCTTAGATTTATATCAATATATTGTATTTTTCTTTAAAATCGAACAAAATATGTCAATATGTAGATTATATTGACGCGGCTAGTAATTTAGTCCTGATATTCCCAGAAGTTCCCTTTCATGCAGGAATCATCCTAACGCCATGCTTTTTGGGCATAATTCCTGAAGAATAGCTGCTTTTGCTATTCTATCATCCTAATAAACGTTTATTTTCCTTGTTTTACGTCTCTTATAGAAGAGGATTCCAAGAGATACCACGACAATGAGAGCGGATAAGAGCTGGGATACGGCAATCGGAGTCCCCCAGAGGAATAACTGGTCCGTTCGAAGCCCCTCGATCCATACTCTGCCAAGTCCATATCCGATCAAATATAGAAGCATAACTTCTCCGTCAAACTTTTTATGTTTCGTAAATAAAATCAAAAAAATCAATAGACAGAAGTTCCAGATAGATTCATACAGGAAGGTCGGATGCACCTGAATGTATTCCACCCCTTCCACAAATACGGTATTATCCCGAATCTCAAGAATCCGCTGCAAAGCATCCGGTCTGCCCTCATACTTGGTCTGAAGATAATTAAGAGGTGCGCGGTAGTCATAAGCCACATCTCGCAGATCCAGCTGCATGGCAAATAATCCATTGGTAAATTTACCAAAAGCTTCCCGGTTGAAGAAGTTCCCCCAGCGTCCGATGAGCTGTCCGGTCACCAGTCCGATACAGCCGGTATCCACAAGCAGCCAGAACGAATACTTCTTAATCTTGGAATAAATAATCGCTGTGAGAACGGCTCCTATAATTCCTCCATAGATGGCAAGTCCTCCCGTTCTGAGATTAAAAATCGATAAAGGATCGTCTCTAAACTCATCGAAAGCAAAGATTACATAATAAATTCTTGCACTGATTACCGATACGATAATAGCTATCAATGTAAAATCAAGATAGAATTCCTGATCTTGTCCGGTCCTCTTCGCCATCCATTCTGCAATCAGCCACCCAAGAAGCATTCCAATTCCGATGATAATACCGTAAAATGCAATCCGGAATCCAAAAATGTCAATCCCGGAAGCTACATTTTTCAGTTCAATTCCCAGATTTGGGAAGCGTATATTTGTCGTCAGCAAAGTCTCCATTACATCACCACTTTCTTTGTTGGAATTTTATACATTAAAGCGGAACAAAACGACATCTCCGTCCTGAACCACATATTCCTTTCCTTCCGAACGGACTAAGCCCTTCTCCTTTGCCGCATTAAAACTGCCGCATTCCACTAAATGTTCATAGCTTATAATTTCGGCGCGGATAAAGCCTCTTTCAAAATCCGAATGGATCTTACCGGCCGCCTGCGGTGCCTTGGTCCCGATTTTAATTGTCCATGCTCTTGTTTCCTTCGGACCCGCCGTCAGATAGCTCATTAAGCCAAGCAATCGATAGCTTGCTTTAATCAGCTTTTCCAAACCGGATTCCTTCAGTCCCAATTCCTCCAGGAACATCTTCTTCTCCTCTTCCTCAAGCTCCGCAATCTCCTGCTCGATCTGCGCACAGATTACAAAAACTTCGGAATGGTCCTTCTCTGCAATGGAACGAACCGCTTTCACATATGCATTCCCTGCTCCGTCATCCGCAAGATCCTCTTCCTTAATATTTGCCGCATAGATGACCGGCTTTGCAGTCAGAAGATTATAAGTACTAAGAAGCTCTTCCTCATCCTCATTCTCCGTCGGAAAGCTCTTTGCCAACTTGCCCTCTTCCATATGCTCCTTTAAACGCAGCAGCATATTCAGTTCTTTCTCTGCTGCTTTATCTGCTTTCGCGGTCTTCGTTGTTTTTGCTATTCTTCTTTCCAATATTTCAAGATCCGAAAAAATCAATTCCAGATTTATTGTTTCAATATCACGGGCAGGATCCACGGATCCGTCCACATGAATGATATTGGCATCATCAAAACACCGTACCACATGAACAATGGCATCCACTTCCCGGATGTTCGACAAAAACTGGTTTCCGAGACCTTCCCCCTTGGAAGCGCCCTTAACTAAACCTGCAATATCTACAAATTCAATGGTAGCAGGTACAATCTTCTCCGAATTATATAGCTTGCCTAACACATCCAGTCTTTCATCCGGTACCGGAACAATTCCTATATTCGGATCAATGGTACAGAATGGATAATTCGCAGATTCTGCGCCTGCTTTGGTCAGTGAATTAAACAAGGTACTCTTTCCTACATTGGGTAAACCTACAATTCCTAATTTCATTTGTTTTCTTCCTTCCTGCCTATCACTCAATAATTCTTCAATCTTGATTTGAGTGTCATAAGTCATTTTAAGGTTTTGATATGAATAGGACCTTATATATATTCATTTGGCTGCCTTACCTTCCTTGGCATATTCTCCTTTGAGCCTCAAAGCTTAGTGAAAATATCGCACAAACAGGCTCTATTTTCACCTGAGTCTCAAATCGAATATAAATAGCCGTCGTCAGCCGGTCTTAGCCAACCTGAATATATATGCGCTCCTATTCATGTTCATTGTTTTTATATGACTTATGACACTCCAATCAATCTTTCGTTTCAAATACGGCAAGTATTCCCTTAGTAAAGGAAACGATAGCTTCCTCTTCTATAATCTCGTTGCTGATACATAAGCTCTCCCCCGCCGCCAGATGGATCCGGTCCAGCGGATATTTAAATCCCTCCAAGGTGAGTCCGTAGACATCACTATGAAACGGGAGAAAGGAAACATACGTTCCATGCTGTTTTATCCTTTGCAGGGTAAAGCTTTCCCTCTTCAGATAAATCTTATTGTTCGTATCCAGGATACAAGCAGGAACCTGCTTTTCCAAGGGAAGTAAGAGCAAATGCAGATTCGCTAACGTATGATCCAGCCTGCTTCCGGTTGCGCCGATCAGGTGGATGGACGCCGCTTTGTGCGACAATGCCATTTCAATCGCAATCTGCGTATCCGTTTTGTCCTTCTCCATAGGAAATGTCTTGATAGGCACAATGCTGTCTTTGTATTTTTGCAAAATATGCTCCGAAACAGAATCAAAATCCCCCACGATATGATTCAGTGGAAGATTCAAACGGTCCGCTGCCATCAAGCCATGATCAACAGCTATAATTTCGGTATATTTATTGTTTTCTACACAATTTTTTAGAAATGCTTCGTCTATACTGCCGCCGGTAATAATTAATACCTTATGATTCATTTCCGTCATAATAATAACTATGCCCTTTCTTGACTACCTGCAAACGCCCATGCCAAAACTTTAGGTTCGCAGGTTTTTTGCGAGATTACATAGGAAAAGCTGAAAATTTATTTTTAAATTCTGCTATGTTTTCCTTGATGTTTCCTCTAAATACAGCCGTACCGGCTACAATCACATTAGCACCTGCTTCTATAACATCGGCTACATTGGAGGTATGAATGCCTCCGTCTACCTCAATATCAATATCCGCTCCGGCCCTGTCTGCCATTTCCTTAAGCTGTTTTATTTTGCATAAGGAATTCGGGAGAAAGGTTTGTCCGCCAAAGCCGGGATTTACACTCATAAGGAGTACCATATCCAGATCCTCAAGAACATAATCCAGCACATTTAATGGTGTTGCGGGATTTAATGCCACCCCTGCCCTACAGCCCAGCTCTTTGATTCCTGCTATCGTACGGTTCAGATGCTTACAGGCCTCCGCATGAACAGTAAGAATATCCGCTCCGGCCTCTTTAAAATCCTCCAGATAACGGATCGGCTCCTCCACCATCAAATGCACATCAAATACAAGCTTTGTGCTTTTTCGAATGGAGCTTATTACCGGCATTCCAAAACTGATGCTGGGCACGAAGTTACCGTCCATTACATCAATATGCAGATACTCCGCTCCGGCATCTTCCACGGAGTGAATCTGTTCCCCTAATCTGTTAAAATCCGCCGCCAATATCGACGGAGCCAGCTTAATCATTCTGATCCCACTTTCTGAACTATCGGTTAATATCGTTTCTGATTTTTTAATTCTTCATATAAAAGGACATAGTTTCGATAGCGAAGCTCACTGATCTTATTCTCTTTCAACGCTTCCTTCACGGCACAACCAGGCTCATTCAAATGCCTGCATCCGATAAATCTGCAGTTATCCTCATATTTTCTGAACTCAATATAATAATCTTTCAGCTCGTCCGTTTCAATCTCATTAATATAGAGGGAACTGAATCCGGGCGTATCACACAGGAACGTGTCGTTTTTGACATAGATCAATTCCGAATGCCTGGTCGTATGTTTCCCCCTCTTGATTTTATCACTGACGATACCGGTTTCCATCCTTGCCTCCGGTACGAACTCATTAATTAAGGAAGACTTGCCAACCCCCGAAGGACCGGCAAGTACTGTCGTCTTTCCTTGAATATATTCATAAACATCCAGGATTCCATCCTGATTTCGTACACTGGTTGTAAATACTTCATAGCCGCAGCTTAGATAGGTATCCCGAAGCATTGATATCTCCTTATTGGATACAATATCTTTCTTATTAAAACAAATGATTGTTTTAACCCCCTGTTTCTGCATCATGACCAAGAAGCGGTCCAGGAGATTTAAATTCGGATCCGGCTCCGCCGCAGCAAATAAAACCAAAGCTTGATCCACATTTGCTACAGCCGGCCTGATCAATGAATTCTTTCTGGGAAGGATGTCACAAATAATTCCTTTCCCCATAGGCTGATTATCGGTACTTATCTCTACATCATCACCCACCAGGGGCTTTATATTCTTTTTACGGAATATACCCTTTGCCTTGCATTCATACGTAATGTTTTTCTCTGGTGTATGAACATAGTAAAATCCGGCGATACCTTTGATAATCTTTCCCTTCAAACTAATCCTCCACAGCTTCAAAATTTACAACCCAAGTCTTTGGTTCCTGCTCTCCGGGCAATTTAAACGCTGCGCCATCGACATACATCACGACAATGCCTGGAGTATCACTATCTCCTTCAATCCCTGTGAGGTTAAAAGGAAACTCACCGGACGACCGCACTTCATCCATAATCGGGGTTACCCAGCCATCCTGCTCCATCTCAAGAACGATTTCTCCTTCATCGGTTCCCAGATAGTCAAATGGATTAACATCAATATACACTTCACCTATATATCTTACCTCGCTGCCCGGCTCGCTACCGCCTCCGGAAGGTCCGGTGCTGATAATAACATCGATCCGTGTTCCGGGATCCACTAACTGACCTGAGGAAGTACTCTGGTACGTAATCTGTCCGGCAGGATAGGTTTCAGATTTATCAGTTTTTACATTTCCAAGCTCTAATCCGGCATCCTTAAGCAGCTTCTTTGCCTGCTCTTTGGTAGAACCAATTAACTTAGGAACGGATACCTGTTTGTTTTCCGGACCTGTGCTTACCACAATCGTGACTTTGTCACCCTTAACAGCCTTGGTACCCCGATCCGGTTTTGTAGAGATTACAAGACCTTCCGCTATGGAATTATCTGCCACGTATTCCTTTTCCACATCAAACTGATAATCCTTATCCGTTAGTTTTTTCTCTGCCTGCGCTTCGGAAAGTCCATGCACATCCGGAATTTCAATCGGCTCTTTCCCAGTACTGATCGTCAGCTTAACCTCTGAGGTCACCGGATACTCGGTACTCTCCTGAGGATATTGCTCGCAAACAAATCCTTCCTCAATATCGTCCGAATAATCCTCTCCATAACGTATAATTGCATCCTTATATTTTGTCTTAATGAGTGCCTCTGCATCTTCCTTGGTAAGACCAATTACTTTAGGAACCTCAAAGGTTTCTACACTTGGTTCTGCCGATGGGGTCGGAGTAAGTTCCGGATCGGGAGTTACGGTTATTTCCGGATTATTCGGGTCGGTCGGTTTCTTCTTGTTCTTCGGGAAAACAAACCAAAGCACAATAAAGGTTATTGCCAATGCCAAAACAACAATCGTTACAATACTGCCGGCAACAACAAATTTATCCATCTTCGTATCAACACTGTCCAGATCCTCATCATCGTCTTCCATGGCATTATTGGTATATCCGGCCTTTGACTCATGCTCATCCTCATCCATATAAGTGCCATTCTTAATTCTACTCAAATCATCGGATATATTAATTGTCGGGGAATCATTTGCAACAAATGCAGGTATCTGTACAAAATCTCCATCCGGATGGGCGATCGCTTTTTTCAAATCAGCAATCAGCTCGGAAGCCGAGTGGTATCGTCTTTCCGGACGTTTCTGCATACATTTCTGTACTATTTTATCTAGACTGACTGGAATTTCCGGATCCAATTCACGAAGCGGCATAGCCTCCCCCTGAATGTGAAGAAGTGCAACGGACACGGTATTATCACCAGCAAAGGGTACTTTACCGGAAAGCATCTCATAAATTGTTACACCAAGAGAATAGATATCGCTCTTCTCATCACTATATCCGCCTCTGGCCTGCTCCGGAGATAAATAGTGGACGGAGCCCATAGCATTCGAGGTTATGGTATTGGAATTCGAAGCTTTCGCGATTCCAAAATCCGTAACCTTAACCTTGCCCTCTCTGGAAATTATAATATTCTGAGGCTTAATATCCCGATGAATTATATTATTATTATGGGCGGCCTCCATCCCCTGCGCAATCTGTATCGCAATACCGACCGCTTCCTTAATCTCAAGTTTACCCTTTTTCTCAATAAATTTCTTCAGCGTAATTCCTTCTACCAGCTCCATTACAATGTAATGAAGTCCGCTGTCATCACCAACATCATAGACATTTACGATATTGGGATGGGAAAGACATGCTGCGGATTGTGCTTCCCCTCTGAATTTATTGACAAAGCTTTTATCACTGGAATACTCCGGTTTTAAAATCTTTATAGCAACAAAACGATTCAGTCTCTGGTCTTTTGCTTTATATACATCCGCCATTCCGCCTGAACCAACTTTATCAACTATTTCATACCGATCACTGATAATCATACCGGATTTCAACATATTCCTCACCTCTTCTTTAAACTAATAATTATGATTGCAATATTGTCTTTCCCACCGTTTTTATTGGCTTCTCTTACTAAGGTTTCCGCTGCTATTTCCGGATTATCATTTTCTCTGACAATTTTCTCAATCAACTTATCTTCCAACATATTGGTCAGGCCATCGGAACACATTAGTACAATATCTTTCTCCTCCAGACTTACTTCAAAAAAGTCAGGCTCGACCGTCTCATTTGCACCAAGCGCTCTGGTAATTATGTTCTTATTGGGATGAACTCTTGCCTGATCCCGGTTTAGTTCTCCTGTTTTAACCATTGCCTCAACGAGGCTGTGATCCTCCGTGATCTGTTTTATTTCCTTACCGATAACATATAATCTGCTATCACCAATATTGGCCACATACATCGTTCTATCAAATATGGTCGCAACCACAAAGGTTGTTCCCATACCCTCTAATTCGGTTTTTTCCTCCGCCTTGCTTCTCAGGACCTCATTTGTCTCTTTGATTGACGTCTCAATCAAGGGGATAGGGGAAGAATTTTTACCCGACCTTATCTTTTGTGTAAAATACTCAACACAGAATCTTGAAGCATAATCACCGGCATTATGTCCTCCCATTCCATCTGCAACAATAAATAAATTCGGAAGTTGTCCAACCGGATTTACCTCGCAGAAAACATAGTCCTGGTTTACCCTTCGTTTTTCTCCAATATCAGTTATTGAAAATGCTTCCAAGTCTGCACCTCCTAGTACCGGACAACTCCTTAGACGGTATTGCTATCCATATAACTCTTTCGTAGCTGTCCACAGGCAGCATTGATATCTGCTCCCATTTCTCTTCTAATAGTAACATTTATTCTGTTTTTTTCAAGTATATTTTTGAAACTTTGTACTCTTTTGCTTTCGGATTGGCGGAAATTGCGCTCTTTTATTGGATTTACAGGAATTAAATTCACATGGCAGTTGAGCCCTTTTATCAGCCTGGACAACTCTCTGGCGTGCTCTTCCTCATCATTGATGCCTTCCACCAGACTATACTCAAAGGTAAGTCTTCTTCCGGTTTTGTTATAATAATACCGAAAAGCATCCAGGACCTCCGATAAATCATATTTTGCCGCAACCGGCATCAATTGCTTCCGTATCTCATTGTTCGGAGCGTGAAGGGAAAGCGCCAGAGTGATCGGCAGCCCCTCCCCGGCAAATGCCCGTATGCGGTCCGGAATACCGCAGGTGGAAACCGTTATATTTCTTGCACTAAGATCCAGTCCGTTCGGATCCGTAAGAATTCTTATAAAACGCATCAGATTATCATAATTATCAAAAGGCTCCCCCGTTCCCATAACCACCACATGGGATACCCGCTCTCCGGTCAGACTCTGAATTCGATAGATCTGATCCAGCATTTCGGAGGGAAGCAGATCTCTCTCTTTTCCCCCGATCGTTGAGGCACAGAACTTACATCCCATCCGGCAGCCGACCTGGGAAGAGATGCATACACTGTTTCCGTAATGATATTTCATCAACACGCTTTCAATCACCCGGTCATCCTTTAGACGAAACAGATATTTCACGGTTCCATCTTTCTGTGAATGAAGAGCGTCCACCTCTTCCAAAACGGTCAACGGCTCGCTTTCCTTCAAAGTTTCGCGAAGATCTTTGGATAGATTCGTCATCTCATCATAGCCGACTGCGAGCTTACTATGCAGCCAGTTAAAAATCTGTTTTGCCCGAAAAGCCGGTTGGCCGAGGCCTTTCAATCTCTCACTCAGTTCCTCTAAGGAGAGTGATTTTATATCTAGGTTATCCATTTTCATTTCCTATTCTAAATTTCTGTAACAAATTTATTTGCTGTTACTATTCACACCCGTCATGTATATCACAGTTACTGTTCACACCTTTTCGTTCATGATATGATTTCGACAAATGATATCCGATACGGAGTATTTGCATTCGTCGGTACTTTGGCTCCGTATTTTGGAGCCTT
>ENA-UOOI01001034-UOOI01001034.1-fermentation-metagenome-genome-assembly--contig:-NODE-1034-length-31620-cov-3.881166_pt1 | contig 31620 bp, 18 predicted proteins | sample MGYA00245779_ERZ724027 | MGnify/ENA primary metagenome ERZ724027 (study PRJEB28704, sample SAMN03018318) | fermentation metagenome | biome: anthropogenic terrestrial biome; feature: soil; material...
GCCAGAAACTTTTAAAACGCTCAGTAATTTAGTTTACTGAGCGTTTTTGCGTTTAGAGACAATGGATACTTATCTATTAAAAAGACCTAAATAAATGATTTATGATATTACGTAGTTATATTGAAAGTCTTTAAGGTTAGAATCACCTATGAAAATTACGTTTCTGTAGAATTTCTGTAGATTTATTTTGTTTTGAGATTTGTATCCAACTGCTGGACCAATAAATTTAGGATTAATGTAAATAGTTATTGTATTTGCATTTTTGTGAGAAATAGATTCAAATTTTTCTTTCCAAATATTGCTTAATACCAACTCTCTAAATGAAACATGGAAAGGACCAGCAATAAGTTCTTCCCCGCTTATTAATGCCTCAGACGGATGCAATCCTACTCTTAGAATAATTATATTGTTTTGTTGAAATATATTGTATAATTTCGAAGTCCAATTAATAGCTTCTGACATTTCTAATGGTAAGTACTCTCCACATCGATACAATTTAGCCAATTGTGTATTTTCAATAACTAAGGTAGGATATATTCGAGTGGATTTTGCTCCAAAATTAACAATTTGTTTTGCTGTTTCAATACTTCTTTCTAAAGAGTCATCAGGAAGTCCTATCATCATTTGTAAACCTAAATCAAATCCAAATTCATTGATAAGTTTTGAGGCGTTTTTAACATCTTTGACACTATGTCCTCTTTGCGATTTTTGCAAAACTTCTTCGCATAGAGATTGAGCTCCAAGTTCAATTGTTTTTACATTATATTTTTTAAGAAATTCAAGTATTTCTGGAGTGATATAGTCAGGACGTGTAGAAATCCTTATACTGCTTATTTTATTTTGATTAATATATGGTTGTACTAATTTTAGATATTCTTCCTGTTTTTGTTGACTGATAGCTGTAAAAGTACCTCCAAAAAATGCAATTTCTGCATTATAAGGTTCTTTAAATGTTTTTAGATGTGAATCTATTTTTGAAATAATTTCACTTGAAGTAGGTTGAGCAATTTGTCCTGAAATGTGATGTTGATTGCAATAAATACAAGAATGGAAACAAGCTTGTTGAGGAATAAATATTGGAATATTATAATGTTTCATTTTTGGAACTTAAACTCTTTTCAATTTATGAATATATTCAGAATAGTAATTTTGAAGCACAAACTAATTCATAAATAAATGCTCTGTTAAATAAAAATAATCACCGTTTATTTTTATTTATACGGTGATTATTTATAAAAAGTTGGTGTTTATTTTTTTAAGTCTCGTTTATTTTTACTAATAATTTATTTAGTTTTTTTAGGAGAAGATTCATCTTCATAGTATCCATAACCATATCCGTAACCATAACCTTTTCCATAACCATATCCATAACCTTTTCCATATCCTCCATATGTTCCATACCCATATTTGCTTGATGCATTAGATAAACCATTTAGGATAAAATTAAATTTAACCTTATCTCTATTTTCTAAATCATCAATTGTTGAATAGAATATACGTTTATCTGTATGACCAGCTCTAGCAACTACAATATTAATATCTGATTCTTTTGTTAACGTAACTGCATCTGAAATTAGAGAAATCGGAGGAGTGTCAAAAATAATCGCATCATATCTTTTCCTAAGTTCTTCAACTAATTTCGAATTCTCAGGAGAATCAATCAATTCTGATGGATTCGGTGGTACAGGTCCTGAAACTAAAATATCTAAATTTTCAAACTCTGTTGATTGAATTACTTCATCTAATGAATGTTTACCAATTAGATATGTTGATACTCCAACATTATTCTTTAAATTGAAGAAATTATGAAGTTTTGGTTTACGTAAATCGTATCCAACAATAATAGTTTTATGACCAGCTAAAGAAATAATTGAAGCTAAGTTCATTGATATAAAACTCTTTCCATCAGATGGCATAGATGATGTAATTAGAATTACTTGATTCCTTTCTTTTCCAACAATATATTTTAAGTTAGTTCTTATTGAGCGGAAACTTTCAGTAATGTGAGATTTAGGTTTAGCGAATACAACTAATTTGCTTCCTTCTTCTTGTATTGTTGGGATATATCCAATAATAGGTGCTTTTGAAATCTTTGTAACATCTTCTTTTGACTCAATTAAATTATTTAATTGATGACGAATAAAGATATATAAAGCAGGAACTAAAAGACCTAAAAGAACAGCTATCATTAAGTTTAACGAAGTTTTAGGATAAACCTTATTTGCTTCTCTTGCTTGATCAACTACTTTATGATCAGGAAGTGCAGAACTTCTTGCTATTTCTGCTTCAGCTCTTTTTTGATAAAGGAAAGTGTAAATTTCATCATTAAATTTAAATTGTCTTTCTATATTTATTAAGTTACGTTGTGTGGAAGGAAGTTTATTAAGTTCAGTTTGAAAAATATTTAATTGTCGAGTTAGTTCATTTGATGCAATAGTTGAAACTCTTTTTAAACTCTTGATATTTTCTTGAATTTGTCCTTTTATATTATTTATTTCGTGTATTAACTTTTGATATTCAAGATTTTTAGGTGTAGTTGTTAAAGCTAATGATTTCTTAAGAGTTAATCTTGTTGTTAATTCTTTGACTAAACTATTTAATAAAACATCTTCAACTCCCATTACAGCTGGAGCAACAACTCCTTCATTCATATCTGCTTGAGCAATATATTTATCTAAATAGTCATAGTATTGTCTTTTTGTATATTCTTCAGCACGTTTAGTCTCTAATTCATTTGCCTTATCAAAAAGAAATTTTGCATCTCCACCTAAATCAACAGTATTATTTTTAACTTGGAATTCTTCCCTAATTCTTTCTGTTTTAGTAAGAGAGTCTGCTATATTAGCTATTTGAGCATCAACAAATTTAATAGTGCTTGTATTCATATAGTTCTTCTCTTCAAAAGTAAGGTCTATATATAGTTTGCAAAGCATATTTAAATAATCTATTGCCTTTTTTTGATTAGGATAGTTAAAAGCAATATTAATTATAGTTGATTCTTTGTTGATTAGATCTATTTTAGTAGAATTAAAATCTTTTGCAATTTTGTCAATGTCGTTAATAACAAATGAATAATTAACCTTTGTAAAATTATTTTTAAAAGGTATATCTTCATTGAGTATTAATCTAAATTTCATTCCATCTGCTTCATACCATTGTCCAAAATTAAGAGTAGTTTCTTTTCCTTTAATTGATAAATTTGACTCAATTAACATATCTTGGCCATAATCATATTGAGAAGAATTGTTCTTGTCTTTATAAGAAATTTGAACTTTATCTTTTGATAGGATTTGAACTTCAATAGGTAGGTTAACAGTTTGTAGTTTAAACATGTCCAATTCGACAAAATAGGGTGAATCCTTGTAAATTTCAACTTTTTTGAATTTGCTTCTTTGATAATAATTAACATAAAAATCCAAAGCTTTTATAGTTCGTTTCGCCATCGAGAATGATTGTATTTGACCTATCTCATTCTGAAAATTAGCTTTGTTTTTCCCAAAATCATTTGAAAGAAGTGTTAATTGAGATAAAGCATTTTCATTACTCTTAATTAAAAGAGTTGCTTTAGCTTGATATTGAGTAGTTGTAAACTTACTTACAACAAAAAAAACTAAGATTGATACTATTAGACAAATAACGAAATAATACCATTTGTCTAGCATTTTAAACATCAACTCTTTTAAGTCAATGGAAGATTGCTCTTCTTGTTGAGGGAGGGAATTATTGTTTGTCGCCATAATAATTATTTCTTAAGTGCAAATACTAATGTTACGATTGTTGTAATAAGAGATAGAGAAGATGTTATTGTGCTAAGAGGTTGACTGAAATAGCTCAAGCTCTTAGTAGTTTTATTTGAACGGACATATACAATATCTCCTGGTTGGAGATAATATTGAGGATCTTTCAAAAGATCAGCTTTTCTTAAATCAATTTTAATTATAATGTCTTCGTTAGCCGCTTTTCTTACAATTTTAACTTCTTGACGATTTCCATAATATGTTAAATCTCCTGCAGCAGAAATAACATCAAAAACATTTACACTTCCTTGATAAAAAGTGTATGTTCCTGGACGATTTACATCTCCGAGAATAGACACTTTAAAACTAACCATTTTACAAATTACAACAGGAGAAACAATCCATTCAGAAACTTTAGTTTCAATTTTTGCACGAGCATCTTCAATTGAAATTCCAGATAATTTTATTTTACCAACAACTGGAAGATTTATTTCTCCATTTTTATCAATAACATAGCTGTTAAGATAAATTCCGCTTTCATTTTGAGTAGAGTAATATGAATTTTGATCAGAAAACAATTTATTACTTTCAGCATCTACAGAAGATTTTATTTGAATATATAGTACATCACGTTCTTTAAGCAAATAATTTGGAGAATAGTTACTCTCTCCCTGAGGATAATTGTATTTATAAACTGAAGTTGTGTCTTTAGGATCATTTGTTTGAAAATACATTAGATTCTTTTGAGGAGTACATGAAACCATCAAAAATATTGCTGAAATTGCATAAATGATATTATATATCTTCTTTTTTATCATTAGTAGTTTAGATTTTTTATTTAATAATATGCAAAAGTAATAATAATTTAATTGATGACAAAAATTATATTAGTTTACTTTTTACCCATCAAAGTTGCCGAAGTGCAAGAGGTGATTTTTACTCTAACATAATCTCCAATTTTATTATCTTCTCTATCAAAGATAACAACCTTATTTTGAGAAGTCCTTCCAAAAAGTTTTTCTTTACTTCTTTTTGATTCTCCTTCAATCAGAACTTCAAACTCTTTACCAACATCATTTGAATTACTAATATAAGATAATTCATTTTGTAAAGTAATTATTTGATCTAATCGTTTTTTCTTTTCTTCTAAAGGAATATCATCAGGATATTTCTTAGCAGCTAATGTATTTGGACGTTCAGAATAATAAAACATAAAAGCATAATCGTAACCAACTTGACGCATAATAGAAAGAGTTTGATTATGATCTTCTATACTTTCTCCACAAAAACCTGCAATTATATCAGTACTTATTGCACAATCAGGAATGTAATTTCTAATCATTTCAATTTTCTTTAGATATTCCTCAGGAGTATATTTACGATTCATCCTTTTTAAAACGACAGCACTCCCAGATTGAACTGGTAAGTGAATATACTTGCAAATATTTAGATACTTAGAAATAACTTTTATCAATTTTTCAGAAATATCTTTTGGATGAGAAGTTGAAAATCTTACTCTTAGTAGGGGTGAAATTAATGCAACCATTTCCATTAAATCAGAGAAATCAACCTTAATGTAATCTTTTTCATATAAATATGAATTAACATTCTGACCTAAAAGAGTTACTTCACGATATCCTCTATCAAATAAATCTTTTACTTCATTAAGAATTGATTCAAAATCTCTGCTTCTTTCTTTACCTCTTGTATATGGAACAACACAATAAGAACAAAAGTTTTCACAACCACGCATAATTGAAACAAATGCACTAACTCCATTTGTACCAATTCTGACAGGTTTAATTTCAGAATATGTTTCTTCATCTGAAAGCATAACACTAAATGCCCTTTGTCCTTTATTATATTCATTTAGTAATAAAGGAATATCTCTATAACCATCAGGACCTACAACTAAATCTACAACCTTATTTTTCTCAAAAAGCTCTTCTTTTAACCTTTCAGCCATGCAACCCAATACTCCAACTCTCAAATTAGAATTTTTTCGTTTCAAAGCTTCTAATTCCATTAATCTACTCTTAACTCTTTGTTCCGCGTTATCTCTAATGGAACATGTATTTATCAAAATTAAATCTGATTGATCAATATCCATTGTCAATTCATAGCCTTGATTTCCTAGTATTGATAGTACCACTTCACTATCTGCCTGATTCATTTGACAACCATATGTTTCTATAAAAACCTTATTCATCTTAATCCAATTTTTCTATAATTTGATTCTCTTCTAATATTTTATGTACAACCATTTTTACACCAATGCTTGCTTTTTCTTTTATAAAATTAATTCCTTTCATGTCCTTACTAACTTCATTTGGATCAATTAAGTACTTCTCTGAATTTGAAGGAGTATAATTAATAAGTCCAGCAGCAGGATATACTGCTAATGAAGTTCCAATAATAATAAATATATCAGCTTTTTGACATAATTCAATTGAAGGTTCAATCATTGGAACTGCTTCTCCAAACCATACTATGTCTGGCCTTAAAGATATTCCAAAATCATCAACATCATTTTTTGTATGTTCCCATCCTTCCAAAACTTTAAAATATTCTGGGTCCCTTACAGATTTAAGCTTTTTTATTTCTCCATGAAGATGTATAATATTTTTACTTCCAGCTCTTTCGTGGAAATCATCAATATTTTGTGTTATAATATTAACATTGAAGTATTTTTCTAATCTTGTCAATTCAAAGTGAGCCTTATTAGGTTTTGCTTCAAAAATTTGTTTTCTTCTTTGATTGTAAAAATCACGTACAATTTCGGGATTTTTTTGCCAAGAATCAAAATTTGCAACATCTTCAATCCTATAATTTTCCCATAAACCATCACTACCACGAAAAGTTTTAATACCACTTTCTTGGCTAATACCAGCTCCAGTTAAAACTACAATATTCTTCATAAATATTATTTATTGTCTTTTAAAGAATCTTGTTTCTTAATTATCTTCCTGCTTAAAATCTCATAAATCTCTCTTTCATCATCATCTAATCTTGATTTATGACTTTCCATAATTGCCATTTCTTGTCTTTTTGCTGGCCCTGTTTGAACATCAAAAGGATTATTTCGTTTTGCTTTTTCTATGGTTTGATTTATTAATGGAAATATAATATCAAAAGGTATATTTTCCCTTTCAAGTATTTGTTTTGATATACCAAGTAAATGATTAGTAAAATTATTAGCAAATACAGCAGCAAGATGCAACTCTTTCCTTTGAGAAGTATTTATTTCATATACCTTGTCGGTTAGCCTTTTTGCCAAATGTATAAGAGAAGCAAGAGCCTTTTCATTATTTGCATCAATACATAAGGGAACATCTGAAAAGTTTATTTGAATTCCTTTTGTAATAGTTTGAAGAGGATAAAAAATACCATAATTATCTGCAATCTTATTCAATACTTCTATATCCACTGTTCCAGATGTGTGAACAAGAATAGAATCTTTAATTCTTAATTTACCTGCTACCTCTTCTATTGCTTTATCCAATACTGCAATAATAATTAAATCTGACTTAAGCTCCTCTTCTTTTATTTCTCCTCTTGAAGAAATACAATTTACATTAATACCAAGATTTACGATAGCATTATTATACTGCCAAGCAACATTACCTTTGCCAATTATTGTAATAGATTGTATTTCTTTAAAAGTATTATTCATTAGAATTTATTTTTTCTATTGCTGTTTTAATTCTTTCAATAGTTTCTTCCTGGCCAATTAAACAAATAATTTCAAATAAACTTGGACCCTTGCCTGCTCCAACCAAACTTAAACGAAGACAATTCATTATTTGTCCCATATTTAATTCTCTTTCTTCAATAAATGAATGAACTTCATGTTCTGTTTTTTCAACATTAAAATCTTCAATTGAATTTAATATTTCAGCTATTTCATTTAATCTTTGAGCAGTATCTTCTTTCCAACGTTTCTTTATTACCTTTTCATCATAAGTTTCTGGTCTTTCAAAGAAAAATGAAGATTGTTCCCAAAGATCTACTACAAAATTACATCTTTCTTTTACTAATCCAACTACCTTTTCAACATATTCTATAGAAAAATCGATATTTTTTTCCTTAAGAATTGACAAATATTGTTCTGCTATTTTGTTATTTGGCATCAATTGAAGATATTGATGATTAAACCATTTAGCTTTTTCTAAATCAAATTTAGCTCCAGACTTGCTTATTCTTTCAATTGAAAATATATCAATTAACTCATCAAGAGTAAATATTTCTTGTTCTGTTCCAGAGTTCCAACCTAAAAGAGCAAGAATATTTATTACTGCTTCTGGTAAATATCCACTTTCTCTATATCCTGAAGAAATATCTCCTGTTTTTGGGTCTGTCCATTGTAATGGAAATACTGGAAACCCTAATCTATCACCATCTCTCTTACTTAACTTCCCATTTCCATCTGGTTTCAAAAGCAAAGGAAGATGAGCAAATTCTGGCATTGATTTTTCCCATCCAAAAGCCTTATAAAGCATAACATGTAATGGACATGAAGGTAACCATTCTTCACCACGTATAACATGAGATATTTTCATTAAATGGTCATCAACAATATTTGCCAAATGATAGGTTGGCATTCCATCAGACTTATAAAGTACTTTATCATCTAATAAATTAGAGTTCATTTTAACCTCTCCTCTTATAAGGTCATTAATATGAATTTCTGTATCTTTTGGAAACTTAAAACGCAAAACATAAGGAGTATTATTTTTTAAAAGACTATCTACTTCTTCTTTCGAAAGAGATAAAGAGTTTTTTAAAGCTCCTCTTGTATTACAATCATATTGAAAGTTCTTCTTTTCTTGTTCAAATTCCTTACGAACCTTATCAAGTTCTTCTGGAGTATCAAAAGCATAATAAGCCCAACCCGAATTAAGTAATTGTTCTGCATATTCTTTATACATTGGTTTTCTATCACTTTGACGATATGGTCCAAACTCTCCTCCAATACCAACTCCTTCATCAAATTTTATCCCTAACCAATTAAAAGCTTCAATAATATATTCTTCTGCACCAGGAACAAATCTCGTTTGGTCTGTATCTTCTATTCTAAGAAGAAAGTCTCCACCAAATTTTTTAGCAAATAAATAATTATATAATGCTGTTCTTACTCCACCAATATGTAAAGGTCCTGTTGGACTTGGTGCAAAACGTACTCTTACTTTTCTTTCCATTGTATTATTTTGTTTTATTTTTTATTCCCATTCAATTTGAAACTTTGTGTCGTCTTTTTCTACTTGTTTAATTGTATCTTTTTTCTTCCCTTCTTCCCATTCAATAATATATTCTCCTTTTTCTTGACGTTTCCAGTTAGCTTTATCAATTTTCATTTGTTGAATGTCTAATTTTAAATCTTTATCAATAGAATTTGTAATTTTCTCCTTATCTCTTTTAAGATTCTCTTTTGTCTTTTCCAAGTTCTTTTTAAGATCATAGGTGAATTGAGGCTTATCAATTGTTCCAATAATCTTTACAAATAACGTTAGCTGTGAGTTTTCGTCTTCTTCAAAGTCACCAAATTCTTGTCTTTGTTTTTGTAGTTTTGCTTTTTTCTTTTTACTTGAAAGTTCGCTTAACTTTATTGAAGCTCTATAGTCAATATTTTTATTAAAATTATGTTTACCCAAAAAAGAGAAGTTAATTGTATTTGATTTAACTTTAATTTCCTCAAAAGTTATGCTTGAGTTTTGTATTGAGATGTTTGATTCAATGGTTTTGAACTTAACATTATTAAGTGCTGATTCCTCCACAAAATAGGATAATTTTTTAAGAAGAGGCACTTCATTTATCTCTCCATTCTCAATTTTATATTTAATATTTGCAGTTAGTTTCTCCTTATTAAGTTCTAAATTTTTATTAAGAAACTCTGTTGAAAAACTTATGCCTGCAGTTACATTTCCTTTAATATTTTTACTTGTAATGGAGTTTTGACTAAACTCATTCATCTCTTTAAAGAATCTGCTTGCTTCAACTTTTTTAAGTTCTATATCCCCAACAATTTTTGGCTTTTTAGAATTTAGAACCAATGATGCTTTACCTCTTACGTTTCCTCCAAAAGCGTTTAGTTTCATATCTTCTAATGATAAATTTCCATTTAGAAGAATTACTCTTGAATGAAAATCTTCAATATGAGCTTCTTTATATATTAGTCTATCAATACTTGTTGAAAGATCAGCATTGAAAAAAGTTGGTAGAGTAAAGCCAGAAACAGAATCCTTTTTATTATTTGAATTTTTATTATTTGACTTATTGAGCCAATCATTTATATTGAGTGAACCTAAATTAAGATTTCCATTAAGGTTGAAAGCTTTTGCTTGCTTGAAAGCAAATGGCAATATATTTTCTATATTTCCTTTAAAGTTAAGAGAAGTTTTACCAGCGTTAGCACTTAGATTACTTACTTTGATTGAGGAATTATTGAAAACAAAATTGCTATTAAGATTAGTAATTTGTTGAGGAATATTTATGTTTGAATAGTTAAGAGATTTAATGTTTCCATTCCCGTCCATTTTAATTTTAGTAAATCCTAGCTTTGGGATATTTTCCAAACTCTTTATATCTCCACTTATTTTTAAATTAAGATTTAGATTCCCTGTAAGTAATTTTATATTTTTGTCTTGAATGAAACGATGTACGGCTTCTAAAGGTAAATTGCATTCCAAAAAGGCATCAACAGAGAGGTTAGAGAAGTTAAATAATTGTCCATATCCTTTTACCACACCTTTATTCCATTGAAAATAGATTTTATCCAACTTAATAAAAGAAGTTTCTGAATTGCATTTTTCTCCATTTGAAAAATCTCCATTAAGAGTTATATTTCTAAAAGCAATATCTAATTTTTTATTTGTAAGCTCTCCATTATTAATATAAAATTTGGACTTTATGTTTGGCATTTGAGTATTGCTAATATTACCTTTCATACTAAAGTCAAAAATCAATTCTCCTTTACCTTCGAAGTCCTTAAACAATTTACTGTATTTCTGAGGTAAAAGCTTTATCATATCTTCTAATTTAACTCCATCATTCTTAATCAAAAGGTCAATTTTGTTTTCTTTTGAATATTCTAAACTTCCTCTTGCATCAAAAGCTAAACCATCAATTTTAAGTTCCCCTTTTGAAATTTGAATTAGTTTTGAATTAGTGTTATTTGAGAATATTATATCGAAATCAAAGTCTCTCTTATTAGATATTGCAAGATTGTCAATTTGAATTTTGTTTATAGTAGATTTAGATTTAATTTTTATTTTTTGTTCTTTGTCGGAAAAGTTACCTCTTGCATAAGCATCTTTAAGAAGAATTTCATAATATTGTTTGCTATAATCATTCCTATAGGAGAATTGAATATTCTCAAGCACTATTTTCTTTAAAGAAAGAGAAAATTTTGATTCTTTATTGCTTTTACTTTGCTTCCAAAACACATAATTAACTTCTGCATTTTGATTAACTTTCATATTGAAAGCTCCATCTTTAGCAATTATCTTATTTATTTGATAGTTCTCACTAATTATATCCCAAAAGTCAAAAGTTAAGTAAAGCTTTCGAAAATAGAATAAGGTATCTTTTTTCTCTGAGATATTATTTTTTTCTATATCTTTTTTAGGAAAAGCATCAAAAGCAATAACATCATCAAAAGCAAGTGATGCACTTGGAAAAGTAGAAAAGAAATCAACTTTAATGGAAGAAACTTTAATTTCTGTAACTAATTGTTTATTGATTTCAGAAATTATTATTTGCTTAACCTTCTCCCTGTTAATATAAACAACTAACGCAGCGGCCAAAGCTAAGAAGAGAAAAATTCCTCCTATCCATAATAGAATCTTTAAATATCTTTTCTTCATCTTTAGGCAAATTAGTTTTTGGTTAGTTAAGAAGATTTTGTCTTCTTAACTAACCATTGCGATGAATACTAACGCTTGAAAGCTTTTCCTTAGTTTGTTTTAAGCATTTTTAAAAATGAAACTTCCTTATCTGAGAGAAAACGATACATTCCTCTTGGTAAGTTTTTCTTTGTTAAAGATGCAAATGCAACTCTGTCGAGTTTATATACTTCATATCCTAAAGCTGCAAATATTCTTCTAACAATTCTATTCTTTCCTGAATGAAGCTCAATACCAACAACTCTTTTGTCGTCTCCATCTCCAACATATTGAATATCGTCAGCATTAATCATTCCATCTTCCAACTCAATACCTTCCAATATAGTTTGCATATCAGCATGGGTAAGAGGTTTGTCAAGTTCCACATGGTAAATTTTCTTTGCTCCAAATGATGGGTGAGTAAGTTTCTTTGTCATCTCTCCATCATTAGTAAATAATAATAAACCTGTAGTGTTTCTGTCTAATCTGCCAACAGGATAAAGTCTTTCTTTACATGCTTTGCCAATTAAAGATAAAACGGTTTTCCTGTCACGAGGGTCATCCATAGTTGTAATATATCCCTTAGGTTTATTTAAAAGAAGGTATTTCTTTCTTTCATTCACCAAACGTTCTCCTCCATAAATAACTACATCATCTGCCGATACCTTATGTCCCATTTCTGTAACAACTTCTCCATTAACAGTAACAGCGCCAACTTTAATTAATTCATCTGCTTCCCTTCTTGAACAAATACCAGAATTTGATATGTACTTATTTAAACGGATTAATCCATCCTTGCCTAAAGAAATTTCATCATAACCATATGCGTTTCCATTATCTCTATGGAAATCATCATGGTCTCTTCTTCTCATAGGCCTTTCATCATTATATCTTTTTCTGTCTGAAAATTCTCTATTGGAAGAATCTTTTCTTGAAAAACCATATCTGCTTTCTCTAAAATCTTTTCTTGGTCTTTTCTCTCCAAAATTTCTTTGAGGTCTTTCTTCAGAATCGTTATTAAAACTTCTTCTTGGATTATCATTTCTTCTTTCTGAAGAATAATCTCTTTGAGGTCTTTCTTCTGAATCGTTATTGAATCTCCTTCTTGGATTATCGTTTCTTCTTTCTGAAGAATAGTTTCTTTGAGGTCTTTCTTCTGAATTGTTGTTAAAACTTCTTCTTGGATTATCGTTTCTTCTGTCTGAAGAGTAATCTCTTTGAGGTCTTTCTTCAGAGTTGCTATTAAAACTTCTTCTTGGATTATCGTTTCTTCTGTCTGAAGAATAATTTCTTTGTGGTCTCTCTTCTGAATTGTTGTTAAAACTTCTTCTTGGATTGTCGTTTCTTCTGTCTGAAGAGTAATTTCTTTGTGGTCTTTCCTCTGAATCACTGTTAAATCTTCTTCTTGGATTTTCATCTCCGAATGAGGAGTTTTCTCTTCTTGGACGTGATTCTGATGATCTTCTGATTTCTTTTCTTTTGTATGGAGACTGACCTCTCTCAGGCTTATTTTCTCCATAATTACGTTTTCTGTTTTCCATTTCTATTTTAAAATAATCTGCAAAAGTACAAATAAAACTCAAACATAGGAAATTAGTAACCAAAAAAAGAAATAAATTATTCAATGATTTGAGTTAATTTAATCCCTCTTTTTATCTTATCTTTTATCTTAAATCTGTTTTTTTTATACCTTTGCAAATCAATTTATATAATTTTGACTATGAATGATAATGGCTATACCAAAATAGAGCGATATAATCCTGAAACACTTGAAAAATTGGCTTATCACTATAAGGAAATTCTCGATTTATTGGGAGAAGATTCTTCTCGAGAAGGACTTTTGGATACTCCAATGAGAGTTGCTAAGGCAATGCAGTTTTTTACTCATGGATATGATGAAGATCCTGTTCAAATTCTTCGTTCTGCAACTTTCCATGAAGATTATAAGCAAATGGTAATTGTTAAAGAGATTGAAATTTATTCTCTTTGCGAACATCACATGGTGCCAATGGTAGGAAAGGCTCACGTTGCCTATATACCAAACGGGAAAATTGTTGGTATTAGTAAAATTCCTCGTGTTGTGGAATGCTTTGCTCGTCGACTTCAAGTTCAAGAGCGTTTAACAAAACAAATTAAAGAGTGTATTCAAGATACTTTAAATCCATTAGGAGTTGCTGTGGTTATTGAAGCTCAGCATCTTTGTATGAGTATGAGAGGAGTTCAAAAACAAAACTCTGTTACCACAACATCCGATTTTACTGGAGCATTCCTAAGAAAAGAAACAAGAGAAGAGTTCTTACACTTGATTAGCGTAAAATTGTCTTAAAAAAGAATTAATTAAGGCTATAATTCTATTTGCCTTCTAATTCTTTTATTTTATTTTCAAGTTCTCTTATTCTAAGTTCCATTTCTGGAAGTTTACGGAAGAATGAATAACTTCTCATGTATGAACGAGCTTCCCATGAAGGAGTTCCAAACACAGAAGAGTCATCTTTAATATTTGACATTATACCTGTTTGAGCTCCAATCTTAACTCTATCACCTATATTAATATGTCCTGAAAATCCAACTTGACCTCCAATAAAACAATTCTTACCAATCTTGGTGCTTCCTGCAATTCCTGATTGAGCAGCCATAACTGTATTCTGGTCAATAATTACATTATGAGCAACCTGAATTAAATTATCCAGTTTAACTCCTTTTCTTATTATTGTACTTCCCATTGTAGCACGGTCAATTGTTGTGTTTGCTCCAATCTCAACATTGTCTTCCAAAATAACATTTCCAATTTGAGCAATTTTCTTAAATGAACCATCTTCCAAAGGAGCATATCCAAAACCATCAGCCCCAATTACTGCTCCAGCATTAATAACACAACCATTACCTATAATACATAGATGATAAATCTTAGCTCCTGAAAACATAGTTACATTATCACCTATTGTAACATTATCACCAATATAAACATGAGGATAAATCTTGGCATTCTTTCCAATTTTCACCCCCTCACCAATATAAGCAAACTCTCCTACATAAGCTCCTTCTTCAATTGAAGCAGAAGAGGAAATGAAACTTAAAGAAGAAACACCAGTTTTATTTAGTAAAAACTCATTATAAATATCCAACACCTTCGCAAAACAAGCATAGGCATCTTCAACCTTAATCATTGTTGTATTAACTTCCTTCTCTGGCACAAAGCTCTTGTTTACAATAACAACAGAAGCTTTAGTTTCATAAATATAATGTTCATATTTTGGATTTGAAAGGAAAGACATTCCATTTTCAGTTCCTTCTTCAATCTTGCAAAGAGTGTTTACAACAACATTCTTATCTCCAACTATCTCTCCTCCCAATAAAGAGGCAATTTGTTCTGCAGTAAATTTCATTTTTGGTGTAGTTTATTTAGTGCAAAGATATAAAAAAGCTTGTTTTGTTGATATAAATAAGAAATAATAAACTTTACAACTCCCAAAACCTTATTAAGAACTCAGTAATTATTGTTTCAAACTAACTAAACTTCTTTTTAATCTCAGTATAATGGCATTATATTCTCCATATAATGCCATTAAATGGTAAGTATAATGCCATTATACTTATGATATAATGCCATTAAACAGAGAATATAATGCCATTATACTGAGAAGATAATATCATTATATTGATTCTAAACGAAGTATAATGACTTTAAAATCGTTATTTTAATAGATAAAATCGTTATTTAATTTCCTCAAAAAGAAGTTAATTTATGGATGGATTGCTTTTATCCTTTCCTAAATTAGGTTTACACTTTTCTGTTTATTACTAATTCAAATTTACAGTTTTGATTTTTAACCCTAAATTAGGTTTACAAGTATCCCATATAAATAATAACAGTTTAAAGTTTGTGTAATACCTATCTTTTTAGGTAAATTGCTTCGGTTTTTTGGTAATATGAAAAATTATTGTATTTTTGCACACTCAAACACTAAGGTCTCTTGGCCGAGTGGCTAGGCACCGGTCTGCAAAACCGTCTACTCCAGTTCGAATCTGGAAGAGACCTCAAAACTTTAAAGTCATCTGAAAAGATGACTTTTGTTTTTTATTTATATACTTATACTTTAATTGATACTTAAACTAATTGTCCTTCATTTTTAATATAATAAAAAACATTTTTACGAAATTTTCGTACAACAATAGTTAATCTTGATTTTTATACATATTATATATGGTTGCCTTATTAAAAGAAATAGATGATGTTAAAAATAAACTTATGAATTATGCAATTCTATGTTTATTAATTATAACACTACCTGCAACAATCTTCTCAATAATACATCTTGTAAAGGAAGGTCATTTCCCTGATTATGGAGTTGGATTACTTGAGACTCTGTTAGTTTTATTATTATTCTTAATAAGAAATAAGATAGGACAAAAGTTTAAGGCTCATGTTATAACAATTTCATTTATTATTGGAGGTTTTGCGGGCAATCTTGTTTTTGGAAGCTTGGGAGATCAGTTTCTAACTATTATAGGAATTGCATTAATCTCACTTTTTTATGGTAAAAAACCTGCAATCTTTTACTTTCTTGTATCATTTCTTGGCTTTATTATTCTTCAAATCCTTTTTTTGGAAAATATAATAGAAAGACATGTAGACTATAATGAATATTTTAATGATATAAGAAACTGGATAATTAGTTTCACTACTCTTGTTGTTACTGCTGTAATACTAATTTTCTCAATAAGCTATTTGAATAATTTTCTTGTTAATTTAGTGTCTAAACTTGGGACTAAAAATGAGGAACTTGACACTTTAAACTCAGCATATAAGAATGTTATGTCAAAGGTTGAGGAAAGCGAAAAGAAATATAAATCAATTTTCGAAACTCTAAAAGAAGGAATTATTCTAACTAATGAAGAAGGAGATATTATTGATTGTAATAAGGCTACGGAGAAAATTTTAGGTTTCCCAAAAGAAAGAATTTTACAAATTAATCTTCATAGTAAAAATTTCAATTTAGTTTATCCAGACCTTAGGCCAGTTCCAAATGAAGAGTGTCCAGGAGTAAAGACTTTGATAAATGGTATTCCTATCAACAACTTTGAAGTTGGAATGCAAACTGGTGAAGGTTTGAGATGGCTTATAATCAATTCAGCTCCTTTAAAAACTCAAGGTTTTGGAGTATTCTTAACATTGAATGATATAACTGACTTTAAAAAATTGGAAAGTAATCAAATTATTTTTAATCGTTATTTTGAAACTTTTCTTGGGAATATTGAAGATTATGTTGTTTTTAAAGATAAGGAAGGAAAGATAATATTTTGCAGTCAATCTCTTGCTCAAATTACTGGATATAGTGATTGGAAAGAAATTGTTGGGAAAAATTATGAAGATATCTTCCCTTTAGAAGTTTCAAAAAACTATAAAGAAGAGGATGATATTGTTTATAAAACAGGAGAAAAATTAATTGGAAAAGTAAATGCTTTATATGTTAAAAATTCAGAAATAAGATATGAGCAAACTAATAAGATTCCATTGTTTGATAATAATAGAAATGTTGTTGGTATTATAAGTATAGGTAGAGATATTACCGAAATATTAAGAGAGAAAGAAATAATTCAAGAAAAAGAAGGAAAAATTAATCTTCTATTAAATTCAGCTGCAGAAGGAATTTATGGAATTGATTTAAATGGTAATTGTACATTTGCAAATAAATCATGTATTAATATGCTTGGCTATTCAAGCGAAGAAGAATTGTTGGGTAAGAATATTCATAATTTAATACATCATAGTTATGAAAATGGCAAGCCAATGGCTTTTAGCGAATGTAGTATTCAAAAAACAATAATTTATAATATTGAAACACATTGTGAAGATGAAGTATTTTGGAAAAAAGATGGAAATAAGCTTGAAGTTGAATATTTCTCTTTCCCACAAATCCAAAATGGCAAAGTTGTCGGTTCTGTTGTAACATTCATTGATATTTCTGAAAGGAAGAAAACAGAGAAACAAATTATTGGTTTTGCAAAAGACCTTCAAAAACTTAATTCAGATAAAGATAAATTCATTAGAATATTAGCTCATGATTTAAAAAATCCTTTCAATTCTATTATAGGTTTCTCTGATTATATAATTAAAAACATTGATAATATTGAAAAAGAAGAAATAGAAGAGTTTTCTAAAATGATAAATGAAAGTTCTGAAAAGGCTTATACATTATTAGAAGAAATTCTTCTATGGTTAAAAGTTCAATCAGGTCAACTAAGTATTCAGAAAACAAATATTGAACTTAGAAGTATTGTTTTAAGCATAATTGAAAATCTTAGTCCATTAGCACAAAATAAGTCTATTAAGTTAAGTTGCAATATTCCTCAAAACATATATATTGAAGCAGATATTAATATGTTTAAGACTATTCTTAGAAACTTAATCACCAATTCAATAAAATTCACAAACGAAAATGGAGAGATTGAAGTAAAGATTGGGGAAATAGAAAAGAAGATTAAGATTATTGTTTCCGACAATGGAGTTGGTATGAGTCAGGATTTTGCTGAAAAACTATTTACAGAGCAAATTAGCAAAACAGAAGAAGGGACAAAAGGTGAAAAGGGGACTGGTCTTGGGCTAACAATTATCAAAGAATTAGTGCAAAAACACAAAGAACTTATATGGGCAGAGTCTGAAATAGGGAAAGGAAGCAGATTTATTTTTACTATGCCAAAAATAACAAATAATGATGAAAAAACTATTTAATTACTTGCTTTTCTATTGTATTTTAATCCCACTTTCTCTATTACCTTTATGGTTTTTATACATATTATCATCTATTACGGCCTTTTTACTTCATTACATTATTAAATATAGATTGGATGTTGTAAAGAAAAATATTGAGAAATCTTTTCCAGAGAAAAACGAAGATGAGCAAAAAGATATAATAAATAAGTTCTATAAGCATTTGGCAGATGTTTTCCTTGAAGGATTTAAGATGTTAAGTATTTCAAGAAAGAATGTTTTGAAAAGATACAAGTGTAATAATCCAGAAATATTGGATACATATTTCAAAAAAGGACAAAGTGTTCTTCTCCTTTCTTCTCACTATAACAATTGGGAATACATGGTTTTGTCATTAGGAATGCAGTTTCAATTTCAAGGAATTGGAGTTGGGAAGAGAATGACAAATAATACCTTTGAAAAACTTATGCATCGAAGAAGAACTCGTTATGGAACTAAGGTTTGTTATAATGATAATGTTAAAGAAGTATTTCAAGAGAATGAGAAAACAAAAACTCCTTCAGCATATATGCTTCTTTCCGATCAAAGTCCTAACGACACTTACAAATGCTATTGGACAAATCTTCTCAATCAAGATACTCCAGTTATTTTTGGTGGAGAATATTTTGCAAAGAAATTCAATTATCCAGTCTTCTATTATAAAGTAAATAAAGAGAAAAGAGGCTATTATAGTTTTGATATAATTCCTCTAAGTCTTACTCCAATGGAAGAGGGTTATGCTGAAATAACTCAAAAATATGTTTCTCTTTTAGAAGAAACAATAAAAGAGAATCCTGTTTTTTGGTTATGGTCTCATAAACGTTGGAAACACAAACGTCCAGAAAAGATTTATCAAGATACTATTCATAAATAATCCATTAATGAGCCTCAAGCCAATTCTTCCCAGTGTTGCTCTCAACTTCAATAGGGACATTCTCCAAAGGCAAGGCTTCTTTCATTCTTTTTTCTACAATTTCTTTTACTGTTTCAAGCTCTGGAATATAAACATCAAAAATTAATTCGTCATGTACTTGAAGTATTAGTTTTGATTTAAGTTCAAGTTTATTGAATTTAGCATAAATTTCAATCATTGCTTTCTTAATCATATCGGCAGAAGTACCTTGAATAGGCATATTTACTGCGTTTCGACTAGCAAAGTTCCTTAGGTTAGCATTTCTTGAATTTATATCATAAAGATAACGCCGTCTCTTCATAAGAGTTTGAGCATACCCTTTTTCTTGTGCTGTTTTAATACTTTCTTCAATAAAAGTTTTAATTTTTGGATATTGTGCAAAATACTGGTCAATCAATTCTTGTGCTTCTTTTCTTGGAATTGAAAGTTGTTCTGAAAGTCCAAATGCTGAAATGCCATAAACTATTCCAAAATTAACACTCTTTGCATATCGTCTTTGATCTTTTGTAACTTCATTAAGAGGGATGTGAAATATCTTGCTCGCTGTTGCAGTGTGAATATCTATACCATCCATAAAAGCTTGACATATGTTTTCATCCTTACTTAAAGATGCAATAATTCTTAATTCAATTTGAGAATAATCAGCTGAAAGTAAAACATAATCATCTTTTCTTGAGACAAAGGCTTTACGCATTTCTCTTCCCAATTCTGTTCTTATTGGAATGTTTTGAAGGTTTGGATTGGTTGAAGAAAGTCTTCCAGTAGCAGTTGTTGATTGATTATAGCTTGTGTGAATATGATTTGTTTTTTTGTTAACCAAGAGAGGGAAGGCATCAACATATGTACTTTTTAATTTAGTTATTGAACGATAATCCAAAATTAAAGAAATTATTGGATGTTTATTTACTAATTTCAAAAGAACATCTTCAGAAGTTGAGAATTGTTTTGTTGCTGAGGTTGTTTTGGCTTTTTCAACAATTTGAAGTTTTTTAAACAGAATATCTCCCAATTGTTTTGGAGATGAAATATTAAACTCTTCACCTGCTAATTCATAAATCTTTTTTTCAAGTTCCAGCTTTTCCTTATTTAATTGTTCAGAAAAGGTATTTAATTCTTCTGTATTAATTCTGACTCCTTCTCTTTCCATTGACAAAAGCACTTCTACTAATGGCATTTCAATATTTTCAAACAAGTCCCAAAGATCATCTCCTTTCAATTTCTTTTCAAATATTGGTTTAAGCTGTAATGCAATATCTGCATCTTCAACTGCATACTCCTTTAAAGCTATTTTATCTAAGGAATTAATATTTATCTTTCCATCCTTAACCTTTCCAAAAACCTTTTCAAAAGGAATCATTTCATAATTAAGATAAGAGTTTGCCAGATTGTCCAATTTATGTCTTGCTTCTGAATCGATGAGATAATGAGCTAAAATTGTATCAAAACAATTACCTTTAACTTCAATACCATAATTTAATAAAACATTCTTATCAAACTTTATATTATGAGCAATCTTCTCAATGTCTTCATCTTCCAGCAAATTTTTCAAAAGATTAAGCAATGGTCTACTCTCTTCTTCTTTTTGCGGAATCAAAACAAAGAAACCACTATTCTTTTCATAAGAAAATGAAACTCCAATTAGTTTTGAATCAATTTCAAGTCCAGTTGTTTCGCAATCAAAACTGCAAAATCCTTTTTCTTTAATCTTTGTAATTTCTTTTTCTAAACTTTCAGCATCTTCTATTAATAAATAGTTATGTTCAATGTTATCTAATGTAGAAAAAGAAGTTTGGGAAAATAAATCATTAGAGTCAGTAATGTTTCCAAATAAATCAAATTGTTGATTTGTTTCTTTTGTTATTTGATTTACTTGAAATTTATCTTCTTTAAAGTTTTTTTCCACAAAATCAGCATAACCTTCCATTTGAGCGAATTCGTTGAAGAAACGCTTTTCAAAAGTTTTAAATTCCAGCTCATCAAACAGTTTTTTGCATACCTCAAAGTCAGGCATAGTAAAATGAAGTGCTTCTTCATCAAACTCAATTGGAACATCTAAAATTATTGTTGCAAGTTGTTTAGAAAGAATTGCTTTATCCCTGTTTTCTTCAATTGCTTTTCTAATTGAAGCACTTTCAATTTTATCTGTATTTTTCAATATTTCTTCAATTGAATTGAATTGTTTCATTAAAAGTTTTGCTTTCTTTTCACCAATTGAAGGAACTCCTGGAATATTATCAGAACTATCTCCCCAAAGCCCAAGTATGTCAATAACTTGTTTTGGGTTCTTTACTTCAAACTTTTCGATAACCTCTTTTACGCCCAAAATCTCTTCTCCATTACCCATTCTTGGAAGTTTAAGCATAAGAATATTTTCTTCCACCAATTGAGCATAATCTTTATCAGGAGTAACCATATAAACTGTAAATCCTTCTCTTGCTGCCTTTTTTGAAAGAGTTCCAATAACGTCATCTGCTTCATAACCTTCCTTGCAAAGCATTGGAATATTCATTGCTTTAACAAGCTCCTTTACATAAGGTACTGCAGAAATAATATCTTCTGGACTTTCTTGACGATTGGCCTTATAATCTTCAAATTGCTCATGACGAATAGTAGGTCCATATAAATCAAAAGCAACACCTAAATGAGTAGGTTTATGTTTTTTAATTATATCAAGTAATGTATTGGCAAATCCAAATATGGCAGAAGTGTTAAGACCTTTGGAATTTACTCTTGGATTTTTATTAAGTGCATAAAATGAACGATAAATTAATGCCATTGCATCAATTAAGTATAAGGTTTTTTCTTTCATTTTCTTTTGATTTTATCTTCTATTCTGTGTAGAAGTCTAACATTTTATTTATTTCTTTTGTGCAAACAGGACAAAAAGGCTTATCACTTCGCATTAAACAGTCCTGGTAAGGACGATATAATCCTTTGTTAACATAAGCTGCACCTTCAAATACTCCAACCTTATTTTCAAATTCTTTTGTTATTGGAGTTGGAATAGGAGTAGAAGGTTCCATCATATCTTTCCATTTTTTAGAGAAATCTTTTAGCGATGTAACATTTTTTTGCCAAGGTTCAATTTTTTGAGTTGCTCCTTCAACATCATTATCGTTTTCTGAATATTCATCTCCCAATCCTGCAAATGAATGTCCAAACTCATGAATTAAAACAAATCCATTCTTTGGGTTTACATAAGAAGTTAAATAGAAATTAAAAATTCCACCACCACCATAAGTTTCACTATTGCACATAATGACAATTTGTTCATAAGGAACATTAATGAGTATTTCGTGTAGATTAAATAGGTTCGGTGTCATAATATATCTTGGAGAATTAAAAGTATTGTAAATTACACCAAGAAAACTATTTGGATTGATTGTTGAATCTAATCCTGCAATTCCAGTTTGTTCAGAAAAATAACATTGTCCCCAAATATTTATTTTTTCTTTAGCTTCAGAGAATGGAGGTTTTGAGAAAAAGAAATCACTGAAAAGTTTCATATCAGAAATCATTTTTAATGAATCCTTTTGAGTATAGCCTGCTGGAACAATAACTATATCTAATTTTTTACTTATATCTTCAGAAGAAACATTCAACTTATAAGGCTCATAAAGTTTATAGTTTAATGTTTTAAATTCAGTATTCTTAACTTCAATTTTTTGACTTACTATCTTATACCAGTTGCCCAAACTATCTCTTGAAAAGAAAGCAATTTCAACATCTTCTTTTGGAAGAGGAATTCTAAGGACTTCTTCAAAATTTCCACAAGTGTTTTTAGCTTCTGAAGTTGTTTGCCATTCTTCAAAAAGGGAGCAATAATTACGAGAATAAACTAATGTTTTCCCATTATTTGAATAAACTTCAATTCTATGAACGCCCAAATTAGTATTATCAAATAGTTTGGTTTTTGAACCAGCCCATTGGTTTGTTATATATGTTTGGTCAATTGTATAATATTCTAATCCTTTTCTTCCTGAATGATAACAAAGAAGGTTAAGTGTATTATCTTCAAAATAATTATCAAAATTAGAAGTTTGAGCATTTATTCCAAATGACAAAAAAAGAAATAAAAAATATAAAGTTTGTCTAATCATTGCATAAAAAATTAGTAATAGAGCAAAGATACAATCTTTATCTAAAATATTATTGAAACTAATGTTGAAATTAGAAAAATATAAAACTAAAAAGAAGTCTCAATTCATTGTCTATTATTATAAAATAGTGCTTAATAATAATTTGCATTTAAACTTTTGACTTGAAAACTTTGAAATAAAAATATTTATTTATAACTTTGCAGTCTCACATTTAGATATTGAAATGATGCTAAGTAATTTACTTATATTTGATAATAAAAATCTCTATTTAAATCTTAAAGATAGAGATAAACTTGCATTCTAAATTATAAGTGTTGAAATAAAAAAATCAACCCTTAATCTTCAATATTAATCAAAAAACATATTTACAAACAAAAATAAAATAAAAATATTATGGAATTACCATTTGCAGAATCTTGGAAAATCAAGATGATTGAACCAATAAGAAAAAGTACTCGTCAAGAAAGAGAAGAGTGGATTAAAGAAGCTTGTTATAATACATTCCAATTGGCAGCAGACAAAGTATATATTGACCTTATCACTGACTCAGGCACAAATGCTATGTCTCAAGGTCAATGGGCAGCAATGATGATGGGAGATGAAAGTTATGCAGGAGCAACTTCTTTCTATAATCTTAAAAATGCTATAAAAAATATTACAGGCTTCGATTATGTAATACCAACACACCAAGGAAGAGCAGCTGAAAACGTTCTATTCTCATACTTAGTAAAAGAAGGAAGCGTTTGCCCAGGAAACTCTCACTTTGATACAACAAAAGGTCATATTGAAAGTCGTAAAGCAATTGCTCTCGACTGTACAATAGACGAAGCAAAGGACACTCAACTTGAAGTTCCTTTCAAAGGAAATGTTTGTCCAAAGAAATTGGAAGACGCAATAAAAAAATATGGAGAAAAAATACCATTTATTATTGTAACAATAACTAATAATACAGCTGGTGGACAACCTGTAAGTATGCAAAATCTTAGAGAAGTTCGTGCTATTGCAGACAAATATAATATCCCAGTATTATTTGACTCTGCTCGTTTTGCTGAAAATGCTTATTTCATTAAAACAAGAGAAAAGGGATACGAAAACAAAACTATAAAAGAAATTGTTAAGGAAATGTTCCAATATGCTGACGGTATGACAATGAGTGCTAAAAAAGATGCTGTTGTTAATATGGGAGGTTTTATTGCAACAAGACTTCAAGATTGGTATGATGGAGCAAAGAACTTCTGTATTGTTATGGAAGGTTTCTTGACATACGGCGGTATGAACGGAAGAGATATGAATGCTTTAGCAGTTGGTTTGGATGAAAACACAGAATTTGATAATCTTGAAACTCGTATAAAACAAGTTGAATATTTAGCTAAGAAATTAGACGAATATGGAATTGCTTATCAAAGACCTGCTGGTGGGCACGCAATATTTGTTGATGCTTCAAAAGTTCTTACACATGTTCCTAAAGAAGAATTCCCAGCTCAAACTCTAACAATTGAATTGTACTTGGAAGCAGGAATTAGAGGTTGCGAAATAGGATACCTACTTGCTGACCGTGATCCTGTAACAAGAGAAAACCGTTTTGGTGGACTTGACTTTTTACGTTTAGCAATACCAAGAAGAGTTTATACAAATAATCACATGGATGTTATTGCTGCTGCATTGAAAAATGTTAAAGACAGAGCAGAACAAATAACTCATGGTTATAAGATTGCTTGGGAAGCACCTCTAATGAGACACTTCACAGTAAAGCTAGAACCAGTTAAATAGTTTTATATCTACAAGTAATTACTGAAATAGATTTAAAATAAAGTATAATAATTCAAGGGCTTCCATTGGAAGCCCTTTTTTAATTTATAGTTTAATTGGATGTTTCAGAAAAAAGATCAAGTATATTTAAAAATAAATGCCGACTTTTTAAAAATATAAGGGACTTATTTTTAATTATCCTTCTTTAATTTTTTCTTATCTTGACGATGTAATTAAATTATTGTGTAAATTTGTATTCTTTTTAGATGATGAGAAATAATAAATTGGAATTTAAGATTGGGTTTGTCCAAGTTAGAGAATCGCTTAAAAGTTTATGTTTGAGTGACGGGGGTAGAAGTTTTGTTGATAAGTTGGAGTTTTTAACTTCCTATAATAAGATTATTGAGTTATTAGGTATTACAGAGGAATTTAGACAGATATTTGTTTCAAATGAAACTTTCCCTTCCGATAATTATTTTGATATGCGTGGTGAGCTTCAAAGGCTAAAGCTTTTGGGAACATTCATTTCTCAGAATTCTCTTTTTGATTTAAAATCTTCTTTAATTACTATAAATGAATGCCTTTTATTCTTCTCCAAAAGCGATGAGAATAAGTTCCCCTTACTTAGCAATTTATCTAATGGAGTATATGTGAATAGAAACCTTTTAAACATTTGCTTGAAGTTAATTGATTCTAAAGGAGATTTCAATGATGATGCATCTGATTATTTATATATTATTCGTTCAAATCACAGAAAGAAGGTTTTGGAAGTTGATAAACAAATGAAAAGGATTTTACTCCATGTTAAAAAGGAGGGATGGTCTTTGGAGGATGCTGAGGTTTCTGTTCGTAATGGAAGATTGGTTATTCCAATTTCTTCTGCTAATAAGAAAAGAATTAAGGGATTTGTACATGATGAGTCGCAAAGTGGACAAACATCCTATATTGAACCTGCAGAAATAGTAGAGTTGAATAATGAGATTAGGGAGTTGGAACTTGAGGAAAGACGAGAAATCCTAAAAATCTTAATGGAATTTACCGATGTTTTGCGACCAGAGATAGATAATTTAATTAATGCATATTATTTCCTGTCTAAAATTGACTTTATTAGAGCAAAAGCAAAATATGCACTACAAATTAAAGCAGGTAAACCTATTGTTGAAGATAGTACATTAATTAATTGGTTTGACGCTCGACATCCAATTCTTGAAGAGGCTTTGGAAAAGAATTCTAAAAAGATTGTTCCTTTAAGAATTGAACTGAATGCAAAAGACAGAATTCTTATTATTTCAGGACCAAATGCTGGAGGGAAGAGCGTATGTTTGAAAACCGTTGGGCTTTTACAATATATGCTTCAATGTGGGTTGCTTATTCCTATGAGAGAAAGTTCAGAAGCAGGAATCTTCTCTTCATTATTTATTGATATAGGAGATGAACAATCAATAGAAAATGATTTAAGTACTTATTCTTCACATTTGTTAAGTATGAAAAACTTGTGTGAAAGAGCAAATAATAAAACATTGTTTTTGATTGATGAATGTGGTACGGGAACCGACCCTACAATTGGAGGAGCAATTGCAGAGGCTGTTTTAGAGTTTTTGAATGATATGCAATCTTTTGGAGTTGTTACAACTCACTATTCCAATTTAAAGCTTTTGGCAGACAAACATGCATCAATTATAAATGGAGCAATGCTTTTTGATCAAAATAACATGAGACCTTTATATAAGTTGTCAATTGGCAAGCCTGGCTCATCTTTTGCATTTGAAATTGCTCAAACAATTGGACTTCCAAAACAAATAGTAGATAAAGCGGTAGATAAAATTGGATCTTCCTACTTAGATTTTGAACAGCAGCTTCAACAATTGGAAGTAGATAAGATAGAGTTAAGGAAGAAAGAACAGGAGGTAAAGGTTGCCGATGAGCTGTTGTCTGAGGTTTTATTGAAATACAATAAGTTAAGTTCTGAATTAGAAGATAAAAAACGAGTAATATTAAAACAAGCTAAGATAGAAGCAAAAGAAATTCTTCAAAATGCCACGCGCCAAATAGAAAATACTATTTCTCAAATCAAGGAGGCAAATGCCGACAAAGTGAAAACAAAGAAAATTAGAGAAGAATTTAATAAAGAGCAAATACATATTGAAAAAGAATTATCTGAATTTGAAAAGCAAGAGAAGAAAAATGTTACAAATAAAGATATTTCAAATAAAAGTAAGGATATAGGAGTAAAAATTGACCTTAGTCCAATTATCATAGGAGATATTGTAAAGATTGGCGATGAGAACACATTTGCAGAAGTAATTTCAATCAAACGCAATAGATTAGAAGTTATTAGCAATAGCGTTAAGATGAGTATTGAGAAAAATAAGGTAATAAAGGTTGATAAAAAGTCATTTTTAAAATCCAATTCTAAATTATATTCTCAGAAACAATCAGCATATTTGTCAGTTATTGATGAAATAAATGAAAAGAGAAAAACATTTAAAACGCAATTAGACCTTAGAGGAGAAAGAGCAGAAAATGCTTTAGAAAAACTAAGTCAGTTTATTGACCAGGCAAGATTACTTGGAGAAAGAGAAATTTCTGTTTTGCATGGTAAGGGAGATGGAATTTTAAAAACAATAATTCGAGATTACTTAAAAACTAATTCAGAAATAAAAATATTTAAGTCCGCACGTTTAGAGTTTGGGGGTGAAGGTATTACTATAATTACTTTAAATTAAAAATAAAATACTAAGGGAACAAAAATTAAACTATAAGTGTTATATATGCACAACTAAATTTTTAATTATATAGAAATGAATAACAATATTATAATAAAAGATATGAAAAATAAATTTATTACAAAGTTACTGCTGACATTAGCTCTGGTTTTTAGTGTTAGCTTTGCTTTTTCACAAGCAGATGGAACCAATTTTGATTTCAATGCTTACACACCAGGCAACTATACTGGATGGAGAGGATATCAAGCTCAGAACAATAGTTCTGGAAGTACAATGTCATTATCTACATGGGTTGGATTTAATGATCCAGCCACTTGTTTTTGGCAAGGGGATAGATGCTTTATAATTAATAGTAATATAAATGAAACTGACACAAGAGTTTCCTCAGGAACTAATATTTTAAAAAAGATACCAACAGGTTATGCTCGTTCTACACAAATTAACTGTGCTCAGAATAATAAAAATACAAACATGCTTACTTATGACTTAGAAGTATCACCTCAAAACTGTTTGTTGACTTTCAATTATGCAATGGTTCTTGAAGCACCTGGTCATAGTGGTTACGCAAATCCTTTTTTCCAGATTAAAGTTATGAGTTTAAATGCTGCTGAAGCAGAAGATGGATTAGTTGAAGCTTGTGCAACATTTGAAGTTCAAGGAGATACTCCTGCTCCTGCTGGATGGAATACTTCAGGAAGTGGTTATAACGCAATTATATGGCAAAATTGGCGTCAAATATCTATGAATTTAACAAATTACATAGGCGAGAGAGTTAGAATTAAAGTTCTACTTGCTTCATGTTCTGCTAGTGGACACTGGGCCTATGGATATTTTGTAGGTAAGGTAGGCCCCTCCGTTTTAACAGTTAATGCATGTGGATCAGGCGATACAGCAGCGGTCATCAGCGCTCCTCCAGGATTTGCTAAATATGAATGGTATCGCAATGAAAACAACCTTCCTGAGAGTCAATTATCAGGGTTAGCAACTGGAACCCCACTTTATAGTAGTGAACAAACCGCCACCCAACCAGCAAATAATAACTTTGTCATCACCAACTCTATGTACAATCAATACGGAGAATTTTATTTTGTAAAAGTAACCTCCCCAAGTAGTTCCTCAAGCATACCAGGATGTATAGCCTATATGAAAGCAAGAGTACAAGTAATCAAACCCGTAACCGAATATACCTTTACCACCGACTGCCAACTCTCAGCAACCTTCACTAATGGCACCACCTTCCCAATCGATGATGAAGGCGCCATTAAACAATATCATTGGGACTTTGGCGATGGCACCACAGCCCTATACACCAGTGATGATACAAATACTAACGGCAATATCAATCCAATCCATGTATACAGCACCCCAGGCATCTACACAGTAAACCTAACCGCCTCATACAATGGCTGCGAAAAGACCATAAGCCATGAAGTAGAAATCCCAGCTACCCCATCCTTTACCCTAACCGACACCTTGATATGTATAGGTACCACCATCAGCATACCAATAGAAAACCCAGCCATGACCCAAGACGTCACCTACACATGGACAAACCCTAACGACCCTGCACCATTTGATGGCGAAGTTTACACAGGCACCTTTAACCAAAGGACAGAAGTCATAGTCAATGCCGAAGCCCCATCCTGCACCTATAGCGATACAGTAATAGTAGACGTACAAGCCTTTCCAGAAATCACCCTAATAGGTGACACCATGCTCTGCTTAGGCGAACAATCCAACATAACAGCCATGGATGCCACAGGCAACACCCAAGCCATGCAATGGTCCTTTACCGACCCAGGCAACCCACCACAATTTAACCCTAACCAACCAACCACCACAGAACCCGTACTAATCTTTACCCCAACCCAAAACACCACAGTATACCTAATAGCAAGAACCTCACAAGGCTGTATGGCCTCCAAGAGTCTAAACATAAGCATAACCGATCCAAAAGTAATAGCCAATAAATACAAAGTATGCCCAGGTGACCCAGTCATCCTAACCGGCATGGACGCAGTAGACTATAGCTGGACCGCTGACCCAGCAGATGCCACCTTACCAACAGGCCGTTCCGACCAACCAGTCACCGCACACCCAGAAGAAACCACCATATACACCATGCGAGGCTATGGAGCAAGTGGCTGCTATGCAGAAAGAACCATAAGAATCCAAGTAGTCCCATTCCCAGAAGCAGCAATCTCCTATTCCCCAGCATACGTAGACGTAGATAACCCTGTACTATCATTAAGAGACATCTCACAATGGGGCACAAGCTCAAGCTGGACCATCTCCGATGGTACCACATCCGATGCAAGAAGCTTTAGCCATAGATTTAATGATGTAAGCGGACAAGACGTACAAATCTACCTAACCACCTTCAATGAAGTAGGCTGTTCCGACACCACCTCAGTAATAGTACCAATAGAACTCTTCTCAGTATGGGTACCAAGTGGCTTTACCCCAGATGGCGATGGAGTCAATGATAGATTTTTCTTTAGAAGTACCAATAGATTAGAAGACGTAAAATTAGAAGTCTATAATAGATGGGGAGAAAGAGTTTATTTATTTGAAGACGATAACTTAGACTGTTCAAATCAAGACAGTCAAATGTTAGAGAACAAATATGGATGGGATGGACAAAAGAATGGAGTCAATGTACCAATAGGCACATATGTATGGCGATTAAGCTATAAACGATTAGGAAATAAGAGAGTATATGATAGAAGTGGATCAATCAATATCATAAGATAGCCACAACATATAAAAATAAGCTAAACAATAGTAATAAAGTAGCAAGTAATTTACTTGCTACTTTTTTTGTAATATAAAGTTTAGGATTTCAAGTAATAGATTGAAATCAATTATCAGTATTAAAGATTTCTTACTCTTTATTAAAAATTATTCTGAAAAAAGAAACAAAAAATATACTTTTGGTGTTTAATTTGTATATACAAAATTAAATAGAAAGTAATTTTATAAATTAATATATATGAAAACTAATGTAATTTTTAAATTTAAAGCAGTTTTATTATTAGTCTCAGTACTTAATGTAAATACTGTCTTTTCACAAGCAGATGGAACCAATTTTGATTTCAATGCTTACACACCAGGCAACTATACTGGATGGAGAGGATATCAAGCTCAGAACAATAGTTCTGGAAGTACAATGTCATTATCTACATGGGTTGGATTTAATGATCCAGCCACTTGTTTTTGGCAAGGGGATAGATGCTTCATAATTAATAGTAATATAAATGAAACTGACACAAGAGTTTCTTCAGGAACTAATATTTTAAAAAAGGTACCAACTGGTTATGCTCGTTCATCACAAATCAATTGTGCTCAGAATAATGCTAATGCAAATATGCTCACTTATGATTTGAATGTAACACCACAAAACTGTTTGTTAACATTTAACTATGCTATGGTTCTTGAATCTCCTGGCCATGGAGGTTATCAAGATCCATTTTTTAAGATAGATGTTATCAAGTTAAATGATCTTACTGAGGCAGAAGAAGGTTTAGTTCAAACATGTGCAACATTTGAAGTTAAAGGAAATTCTTCTACTCCTCCAACAGGTTGGTTTACATATTCAGGAGGAATTTGGCAACCATGGCGACAGATATCTATGAACTTAACCAATAATATTGGAGAGAGAGTTAGAATTAAAGTTCTACTTGCTTCTTGTGCATGGAGTGGACACTATGCCTATGGATATTTTGTAGGTAAGGTAGGCCCCTCCGTTTTAACAGTTAATGCAT
>ENA-UOOI01001035-UOOI01001035.1-fermentation-metagenome-genome-assembly--contig:-NODE-1035-length-31617-cov-10.396648_pt1 | contig 31617 bp, 28 predicted proteins | sample MGYA00245779_ERZ724027 | MGnify/ENA primary metagenome ERZ724027 (study PRJEB28704, sample SAMN03018318) | fermentation metagenome | biome: anthropogenic terrestrial biome; feature: soil...
ATGAAAAAGAAGGCAGGGAAAGACTGGCTGAATATATTGACTGGATGCTGAATCAGCTTCAGGGGGACCGGTTTAAGGATGAAAATGGCAAGGAAGATGTGGAAAAAGTCAGGAAGTCCATTGAAAAATGGCTTCAGTCAAAACAGCTGCTGCAGTATGTGATGAAGCAGAATACCATAAAGGTAAAATGCAGGAAAGTGACCAATGATGGGAAGATGAGCAGTCTGCCTTTTTCATGGGAAACATCAAATCAGTGGTCCGGCGGAGAAAAGTGGAGCAAGAACATGACTTTGTTTTTGGGTATACTGAATTATCTGGTAGAGAAAAGAATCAGGGTGACCTCAGATTGTAAAAGGAACAGGGTAGTTATAATGGATAATCCTTTTGGCAAGGCATCCAGTGAACATGTATTGGATCCGGTATTTTTTATTGCAGAACAGCTTGGATTTCAAATAATAGCTCTTACAGCACATTCGGAAGGAAAATTCATAAGAACCTATTTTCCAATTGTATACAGCTGTAAGCTAAGAGAAGCCAGTGACGGTGTAAATCAGATTATGACGAAGGAAATGGAAATGAAAGAGGCATTTTTCAGGGACAATGATCCCCAGAGTCTTACTAGGCTTACTTAGCTGGCAGATATTTATATCAGATTTAATTTATAACACGGCAGTTTTTTGGATAAAATAAAAAAATAGAAAATTGACAAAACAACACTTCTGTTTTATTATTGTTAAAAAAATAAAAATAGTATATACTGATGTATATACACTAGTTATAAATATTATTTTAGGAGTATGGATATGGATAAAGTGTTTTTGATAAACGAAATAAAAAGGCTGAAGATAGAGAGAAATGCCTGTATACTTGCACACAATTATCAGATACCTGATGTTCAGGACATAGCGGATATTGTGGGCGATTCTTTTGCCTTAAGCAGGGCAGCGGCAAAAATGGATAAAGAAATCATAGTTTTTTGCGGAGTTAGATTTATGGCCGAAAGTGCCAAGATACTGTCTCCGGATAAAAAAGTGCTGCTCCCCGCCAGATATGCAGGGTGTCCCCTGGCAGATTCTATAACTGCAGCTCAGCTTAAGATGATGAAGAACAAACATCCTGATGCAGCTGTTGTGTGTTATGTAAATTCTTCTGCAGAAGTTAAAGCTATGAGTGATATATGTTGTACTTCTTCTAATGCAGTCAGTATTGTAAAGAGCATAAAGTCCGATGAGGTGCTGTTTGTGCCCGATGAAAATCTTGCCAGTTATGTAGCTGAAAATGTTCCCGATAAGCATATAATACCCTGGTTGGGACACTGCATAACCCATGCCAGAATAACAGTTCAGGATCTTGTCAAAGCAGCCGGGGAGCACCCCGACGCAGAAATATTGGTACATCCTGAAGTTTCCGAGGAAATAAGGGAAAGTGCTGATTTTGTTGGAAGTACCTCGCAAATAATAGAACATGCTGGGAAGTCTCCCAAGAGAGAATTTATAATTGGTACTGAAATGGGAGTACTCCATAAAATGAAAAGGGATAATCCTGATAAGAAATTTTATCTGCTCAGCCCTAGACTTGTATGTGAAAATATGAAGATGACTTCTCTTGAAAGTGTCTATAATTCTCTTTTGAACATGCAATATGAGATATCAGTACCGGAAGACATCAGAAAAAAAGCCGAGAGCTCGCTGGAAAAAATGCTGTGTATTGGATCAAAATCATAAAATGGGTTGGTGATATAAATGAAAAGATATTTAATAGATTTTAACAGTAATTTATGCAAACATAAATATTTTGACGTCATTATAATAGGTGCGGGAATAGCCGGGCTGTATACCGCTCTTATGCTTCCCCAAAAACTGAAGATAGCAGTACTCAGCAAAAAGGAGATAGACGATTCGGATTCCTATATGGCCCAGGGAGGTATTGCTGCCAGTATAGATGGTGACGACAGGGAACTTCATGTAAAAGATACGGTAAATGCAGGTTGTTATGTAAATGATAAGGAAGCAGTAGAGGTACTTGTAAATGAATCCGAACAGGCCATAGAAAATTTAATCAAACTTGGTGTCAATTTTGACAGGGATTCCAATGGCAATTTTTACAGATCCTTTGAAGGGAACCATTCCATTGCCAGGATACTTCATGTAAACGGTGATTCCACAGGAAAAGGTGTAATGGAAGTGCTTATAAAACAGGCAGAACGTGCCGGCAACATAGATATAATATCAGGTATATTTGCCGTGGACATTGTGGAAAATGAAGGAAAATACTGCGGCATAACGGCACTTCACAGGGGAGAACCGGTGTATTTGGGTTCCCGTTGTTGTGTAATGGCGTCAGGAGGAATAGGGCAGCTTTTTTCGAAGACTACAAATGTGGATGTGTTGACCGGGGACGGAATTGCCATGGCCATAAGGGCAGGTATAGGACTCAAGGATATGGAATATGTGCAATTTCACCCTACTGCCTTTTATTCAAAAAATAAAGATACGGAAGGAAGGCTGTTTTTGATATCCGAGGCCGTGAGAGGCGAGGGTGCAGTGCTTAAAAACATAAACGGGAAAAGGTTTATGAAAGAGTATGACAGCAGAATGGAACTTGCACCCAGGGATATTGTCGCCAGGGCCATATTTGATCAGATGAAAAAGACGTCATCCAAATATGTATATCTGGATGCCACCATGTATGATGAAAAATTTCTCAGAAACAGATTTAAACAGATTTACAGGGAATGTGAAGACAATTCCATAGAAATGTATAAGGACTATATACCGGTAACTCCGGCAGAACACTATTTTATGGGTGGAATCAAGGTGGATCTGTTTAGCAGAACGTGCATGGACGGACTCTATGCTGTTGGAGAATGTGCCTGTACCGGAGTGCATGGTGCCAACAGGCTGGCGAGCAATTCACTCTTAGAGGCACTTGTATTTGGAAATAGGGCTGCACAGGATATATCGGAAAAAATCTCCGGCGGTGAAAAATACGGTCTGCCTGAAGTCAAAACTGGAATCAATTTAAAAGATGGAGGACAGAAATTGGATTTTGGCGAACTTGAAAAATCTTTGAAAGACCTTATGGAGAAGCATGCCGGAATAATAAGGAATATAGAAGATCTCAAAGGAATATTGAAGGTTATTGAAGACGCTCTTTTAAAAATGGAAGCTTTGGATTTAAAAACTGTTGAATCTATAGAAGCCTATAATATGTATCAAGTGGCCGGAAATATTGTGATTTCAATATTGAATTCCAAGTCTTCTATAGGGAGCAATTATGTTGAAGATTATTCTAAGGCCGCGAGGTGATTTTATTTGAACTGGTTGATGGTTGATAAATTGATTGAAAGGGCACTTTTGGAAGATATAGATTATGGGGATGTGACTACTGACAATTTGATTTCGGAAAGTCAGATTTCAAAGGGAAAATTTATTTTCAAGGAACCGGGCACTGCAGCGGGAATTGGTATAGCAAAGAGAGTATTTGAGTTTCTGGACAAAAGTATAGTATTTGATGCAAGAATAAAAGATGGATGTAAAGTTGAAAAGGGCTGTACTGCTGCGGAGATAAAAGGCAATTCCAGGGCCATACTAAAGGGTGAGAGAGCTGCACTCAATATAATGCAGAGAATGTCCGGAATTGCAACTAAAACCAGAAATATGGTAGATCTTGTAAAAGACTATGATGTCAAGATAGTGGATACGAGAAAGACACTTCCAGGTTTCAGAATGCTGGACAAATATTCGGTCAGAGTGGGCGGTGGATATAATCACAGGATGAATCTTTCGGATTACGTGATGATAAAGGACAATCATATAAAGGCAGTCGGATCCATAACAAAAGCTGTGGAAAAAATAAAGAAGAGCCTCCCTTTTACTGTAAAGGTGGAAGTGGAGGTGGAAAATCTGCAGCAGCTCAAAGAGGCAGTTACTACAGATACCGACGTGATAATGCTTGACAATATGAGTGTGGATGAAATGAAGCGTGCTGTGAAATTTGTAAATGGAAAGTTCATTCTGGAAGCTTCAGGGAATGTTACTGAGGAAAATGTAAAAGACATCGCTTCTACGGGAGTTGATATAATATCTGTAGGTGCTCTTACTCATTCAGTAAAAGCCATGGATATAAGTTTAAAATTTGTATGAAAAGTTCAAAGGGCCTATATCAAATTTTATAAAGGATATGGGTCTTTTTTTAATATTTAAAGTTAAAAAAGAAGGAATCATGATACCATATGTATAATTAATAAAGTATTATTGATCCTAATAAGGGAAGAGGAGATTATGAAAAAATTTGGAACTGCGGTGATTCTGGCAGGTGGAAAGAGTTCGCGGATGGGATTTGACAAACAATTTATGAAAATAAAAGGGAAGAGATTGCTGAAAATTATGGTGGATAAACTGAGGAGAGAATTTGTGGATATTATCATAGTTACGAACAAACCGGAACAGTATGAGGGCAGTTCATGCAGAATATTTTGTGACGAGATAAAGCAGAGGGGACCCTTGAGCGGAATCCATGCAGGACTTAAGGAAAGTATCAGCAGATATGCATATTTTACAGCTTGTGATATGCCAAACATAAACATTGGGTATATAAGATATATGGAAGAAAAAATAAGAAACTTAAAAGTAGATGCATGTGTAACCAGGTTGGGGGACAGGCTGGAACATTTTAATGCTTTTTATTCCAGGAATGTGATAGATGACATAGAAGAACTTCTCTTGAAAGATTGCAGGTCTGTATCATCTTTGACCCGCAGAGTTAACACATTTTATGTAGAAGAGAAGGAAGCGAGAAGATACAGTCCCGGCTGGGATATGTTCATGAATGTGAATACCAGGGAAGATCTGGACAGATATATTGATTCCTTGATTAAATTTACGTGAAATTTATAATATAGTATACTAAAACTGTACATCGGATAAGCAAATATAAGGAGGATTGAATACATGTATTGTGTTAGAAAAGTAGTTGAAGATGTTTATTGGATTGGTGGAAGCGACAATCGTCTTACTTTGTTTGAAAATATTCATCCGCTTCCAAGGGGAATTTCATATAACTCTTATGTACTTTTAGATGATAAAACTGTGCTATTTGATACGGTGGACTGGGCAGTTTGCCACCAGTTTCTCGAAAATTTAAAGGCAGTTCTCAAAGGCAGAACTTTGGATTATATGGTACTCAACCATGTTGAACCAGACCATGCGGCTTGTATTAAAGAAATTATTCTCCGCTATCCGGAGGTGAGGATCCTGTGCACTAAAAAAGCTGCTGTATTTTTGAAGCAGTTTGGTTTTGATATAAATGAAAAGATAGAAGTGGTTAAAGAAGGTGATACAAAGTCGTTTGGAAAACATAAAGTGATGTTTGTAACTGCACCTATGGTACATTGGCCGGAAGTCATGGTTACCTATGACACTACAAATAACGTGCTGTTTTCTGCAGATGCTTTTGGCACTTTTGGTGCATTGGGCGGAAGACTCTTTAACGATGAAGTGGACTTTGACAGGAACTGGCTTGATGATTCAAGGAGATACTATGCAAATATTATAGGAAAATATGGTTTTAACGTTCAATTGCTTTTGAAGAAGCTCGATAAATTGAATGTCAAGGTTATTTGTCCGCTGCATGGGCCGGTTTGGCGCAGCAACCTGGAATATTATTTTGAAAAATATGATAGGTGGAGCCGTTATGAACCGGAGAAAAAAGGTGTCATGATAGTTTATGCTTCAATGTACGGCGATACGGAGTCTGCCGCCCACAATCTGGCTATAAGACTGGTGGAAGGTGGGATGAAAAATGTGGTTATGTATGATGTTTCAAAAACCCACGTGTCCTATTTGATTTCTGAGACATTCAAATACAGCCACATAGTCCTTGCAAGTGTGACTTATAATATGAAGATTTATCCGCCAATGCTCGATTATCTGGAACATATGAAAGCACTGAATCTTCAAAAACGTACCTTTGCCCTTATAGAAAATGGTTCATGGGCTCCCCAGTCTGGAAAATTGATGCGTGAATTTTTAGGTGAAATGAAGGATATGACTGTTCTGGACAAAGATATATCCTTGAGATCCAGCATGAAAGAGGAAGACAACAGTTCGATGAAGGAACTTGCCGGCAGTATCATCCAGTCAGCTAAATGATTCATGCTACATTTACAGAATAATTATTAATAAATAATTTTTTTTAAATAATATTAAAACTCTAAAAATAAGAGGAATTGAAAGACATAAGATGGCAAACAGGCAGAATAAAATTTATTTACGTTTCATTGGAGATTTGTGGGGAAAACAGCTTAGAACTGAGATTGTGGGGAAAATTAATGAGAGCTATAATTATCATGTAGGTTTTTAAATTGATATTAAGGGAACATTATATTTAGTAAAGGGGAGGGACGTAAATGTTTTTTAAAACTACAGAGCAACACGAAAACTTAAGAATGAAAATTAGAAAATTTGCTGAAGAAGAAGTCAAACCTATTGCATTTATGCTGGATCAGGAGAACAAATTTCCGGATGAAATTGTTCATAAACTGGCGGATATGGGAGTTATGGGCATACCATATCCCAGGGAGTACGGCGGAGCCGGTCTGGATGTGATCAGTTATGCAATAGCTGTTGAAGAATTATCGAGAGTTGATGGTGGAGTTGGCGTAATTCTTTCTGCACATACATCTTTGGGAACATATCCGATTGCCGCCTTTGGTACTGAAAAGCAGAAGCAAAAATATTTAATCCCCATGGCAAAAGGTGAAAAAATTGGGGCATTTGGCTTAACTGAAGAAAATGCCGGAAGTGATGCCGCCGGTACGGAGACTACTGCCGTGTTGGAGGGCGATCACTATGTCCTAAACGGAGAAAAGATATTTATAACAAATGCGGGGAAAGCGGATGTCTATGTAGTTTTTGCAGTTACTACCCCGAATATAGGCACTCACGGCATAAGTGCATTTATTGTGGAAAAGGGCTGGGAAGGTTTTAGTACCGGGAAACACTATGATAAAATGGGAATCCGGTCTTCGGCAACTGCAGAGCTTAATTTCAACAACGTGAAGGTACCTAGGGAAAACCTCCTTGGTAAAGAAGGAGAAGGTTTCAAGATTGCTATGTCCACTTTGGACGGAGGACGTATTGGCATTGCCGCTCAGGCTCTTGGCATAGCGCAGGGAGCTTATGAAAATGCCCTGGCGTATTCAAAGGAGAGGGTACAGTTTGGAAAACCAATCTGCCGCCAGCAGATTATTTCCTTTAAGTTAGCCGATATGGCCACAAAGCTCAGAGCCTCCAGATTTCTGGTCTACAGTGCAGCGGAGTTGAAGCAGAACCACGAGGATTACAACATGGAGGCTGCTATGGCAAAGCAGTATGCTTCTGATACGTGTCTTGAAATTGTAAATGACGCCCTTCAGATATTTGGAGGAAGCGGTTACATGAAGGGCATGGAAGTTGAACGTGCCTATAGGGATGCCAAAATATGCACCATATATGAGGGAACCAATGAAATTCAGCGTGTGGTTATCGCCTCCCACATTGTCGGCAAAGCTCCTAAAAATAAAACTGCGGCAAGAACTTCTAAGCGCCTGCCGGCTACGGGATATCGTAAAAATATCATCTTCAACAAGGGAACTTCAAAAGAAAAAGTTGATTCACTTGTAAAGGCACTCAAAGAAGACGGATATGATTTTACAGTTGGAATTCCAATGGACACTCCTATAAATAAAGCTGAAAGAGTAGTGAGTATAGGAATGGGCGTAGGCAAAAGGGAGAACATGAAGCTTATAAAAGATCTGGCAGTACAGGCAGGTGCGGCCATAGGTTCCTCCCGTCCGGTAGCTGAAACCCTCAAATATTTACCGCTGAACCGCTATGTTGGTATGTCCGGTCAGAAATTCAAGGGTAATCTGTATGTGGCTATTGGTATTTCAGGTGCAATTCAGCATCTTAAAGGCATAGTTGATGCTTCTACAATTGTTGCCATAAATATAGATCCCAATGCCAAGATCTTTAAAAATGCCGATTACGGTATAGTTGGCGATTTAGTGGAAATTGTGCCGCTGCTCACTGCTGCCCTGGATAATGGCCAACCTAAGAAGGAGGCACCGCCAATGAAGAAGATGAAGAGGGCAGTTCCCAAGAAGGTTGTTCCAAATTGGAAACATTATGTCTGCAATGGATGTGGTTATGAATATGATCCGGGTGTAGGAGATCCTGAAGGTGATATAGCTTCAGGTACACTTTTTAAAGATATACCGAAAGAATGGACGTGTCCTGTTTGCGGTGAAGAGAAAGATGGATTTATAGATGCTGATGTATGATTATTATAAATATAGATAAGGAGGATTAGTTACATGCATTGTGTTAGAAAAATAAATGAAGATCTTTATTGGGTTGGGGCAAATGATAATCGCCTTGCCCTATTTGAAAATATCCATCCAATTCCAAGGGGAGTTTCCTATAACTCTTATGTACTTTTGGATGAGAAGACTGTGCTATTTGATACGGTGGACTGGGCAGTTTGCCGCCAGTTTCTCGAAAATTTAAAGGCAGTTCTCAAAGGCAGAACTTTGGATTATATGGTGATAAACCATGTTGAACCGGACCATGCGGCCTGCATTCAGGAGATCCTCCTGCGTTATCCAAAGGCAAAGATATTGTGTACTAAAAAAGCTTTCATGTTCCTCAACCAATTTGGATTTGACATGGACGGAAAAGTGGAGGTAGTTAAAGAAGGGGATACCAGATCCTTCGGAAAACATAAAGTGGCATTTGTAACTGCACCTATGGTACATTGGCCGGAAGTCATGGTTACCTACGACACTACAAATGGAGTGCTGTTTTCTGCCGATGCCTTTGGCAGCTTTGGCAAATTAAACGGCCAGCTGTTCAACGATGAGGTGGACTTTGACAGGGATTGGATTGACGATGCCAGAAGGTATTACACAAATATTGTGGGGAAATATGGACCTCATGTCCAGGCACTTTTGAAGAAAGCCAGCAAGCTTGATATAAAGACTATCTGTCCTCTGCACGGACCGGTATGGCGCAGCAACCTGGGATATTTTCTAGACAAGTATGATAAATGGAGCCGTTATGAACCTGAAGAGAAAGGTGTCATGATAGTTTATGCTTCAATGTACGGCAATACAGAATCTGCCGCCCACAATCTGGCTATCAGGCTGGTGGAAAAGGGAATGAAAAATGTAGTTATGTATGATGTTTCAAAAACTCACGTGTCCTATTTGATTTCTGAGACATTCAAATACAGCCACATAGTTCTTGCATGTGTAACCTATAATCTGAAAATTTATCCGCCAATGCTCGATTATCTGGAACATATGAAAGCACTGAATCTTCAAAAACGTACCTTTGCCCTTATAGAAAATGGTTCATGGGCTCCCCAGTCGGGAAGGTTAATGCGTAAATTCCTGGATGGAATGAAAGAGATGACTGTTCTGGATAAGGATATGTCCTTGAGCTCCAGTATGAAGGAAGACGAGGCTAGTTTGATGGGAGAACTTGCCGACAGCATTATCAAGTCAATGAAATAATTTTAAAACCAGATTCCGGCCCATATGTTATGCTTTTTTTAATTCTAAACTGTAAAAAAGCTAATTCAGGAGCCGGTTTCTTTTATACAAGTTTTTCTTAATGCAGGTCCTCTTCTGCCGCTTCCGCATCTGCCTTGGTTTCGTGAACTGTACCTCTGGGGTGTTTAGGGGGTGCATAAATAGAATACAGTTTGATCGGTTTATTACCTGTGTTGACCAAATCATGCCATTTTCCGGCAGGTACAATAAATACGGAGTCATTTTCTACCTTTTTCTGAAAATTCAGTTCATCTCTTCTATCACCCATTTTGACAATTCCCTCTCCCTCTTCAATTCGTATGAATTGATCCGTATTGGGATGAATTTCAAGACCTATATTTTCTCCGACTTTGATACTCATCAGGGTAAGCTGCAGATGGCTTCCTGTCCATAGAGCTGTGCGGTAGGTGTCATTTTGTTTTGCAGCTTCCTCGATATTTATCACAAAGGGTTTGGGGCCATAGTCTCTTAACCTTGCCTCACTGTAATTGTCTGCTGCGGAACGTGAAAAGCTGGAATTATACATAGGGCAGTATAAATATCTATCTGAAGCAATATTGCTCCAATAGGGGCAGTGGTACATTTTATAAGGATTATACAATATTTTTCTCCTTTCATATATAAGGGTTTATTATCATAATATGCCTTTATTTAAAAAATGTGTTTGAACATTGTTTATTGTTGAATTATAATTATAAAAAAAGGAGGATTTCACATATGAGTGAAGTATTAGACAATGCGGTAAAATATATAGAAAAGTCCAAAACAGGTTTACTGATTACAATAGGTGAAGATGGCGCACCTTACGCCAGGGTAATGGGTGCATTTTCAAATGACGGCGTTAATTTGTACTTTGAAACTGGAAGGAAATCAAATAAAGTTAAACATATAAAGAAAAACCCAATAGTTACTTTTTATTTTCAAGATGAAAATCAATCCTATGATACTTTCAAATGTGTTTCTGTAACTGGAGAGGCATCGGAAGTGCTGCAAAGTGATGCTGATTTTAGGGATGCAGTGGAGAAAATAAGTGTCAGATATCCTGTACTGAAAGAAAATGTGGATAAGGGAGAGATAGGTGATTCCGTTATATACAGGGTAAAGACAAAATTTGTCAAGGCAGCTGATTATACTGAGGATCCAAAAGAAGTAAAAGAATTCGTGTAAAAGCAATTGAATTTAAAAGTAGGGGGATTGATATAAGATGAATATAAAAAATGCGGCCGTGCTGGGGACCGGCACTATGGGTCACGGTATAGCGCTGCTTTCTGCAAAGGCCGGGCTGAATGTTACCATGTATGGGAGAACCGATGCAAGCCTCGAGAGGGGATTTAACAGGATAAAATCCAGCTTGAAACTTTTGGAGGATACAGGAGAGTTGTCAGACAGTGAATGCAAATATATACTAAATAGGGTAAAGGGAGTAAAAACTCTCGGGGAAGCTGCGGAAAATGCTGACATTGTAGTGGAGTGCGTAGCTGAGAATCTGAAACTGAAGCAGAATATATTTAAACAGCTGGATGATATTTGTGAAAAAAAAGTTATTCTGGCATCTAATACATCCGGACTCAGTCCCACGGATATAGCAAAATATACAAAACGTCCCGAGAGAGTGGTAGTTGCACATTTCTGGAATCCTCCGCAGCTTATTCCACTGGTGGAGGTTGTTCCCGGCAGTAAAACTTCCTCCGATGTCATGGATGAAACCATGAAATGGGTGGAATTCATAGGCAAAAAAGGAGTGCGTATGGAAAAGGAATGTCCGGGGTTTATAGGAAACCGGCTTCAGCTGGCACTTCTCAGGGAAGCACTGTATATAGTCGAACAGGGATGGGCCAAACCTGAAGAAGTTGATAAAGCCATGGAATATGGACATGGAAGGCGGCTGCCTGTTACAGGTCCGCTGTGCAGTGCGGATTTGGGAGGACTTGACATATTCAATAATATATCTTCCTATTTGTTTAAAGATCTGTGTGATTATAAGGAACCTTCCAAACTTATGCAGAGCAAAGTTGATTCCGGTGATCTGGGAAGCAAGAGCGGGAAAGGATTTTACAACTGGACTCCTGAACTTTTAAAAAGGAAACAAAGAGAACGCACAGAAGTCCTGCTGGATTTTCTCAAGAGAGATTCAGAAAAAAATAAGTAACATCTCAAAATCTTGTAAAATAATCGTAAACTGTTTTAGAAATTTTTCCTATTGTATCCCGTGCTAAATTGTTGTTTGGAGCATTCCAGGTAAGGGCACAGAAAATATAATTGATGCCGGGAAGATATACTATTCCCGCATCATGACTTATCCCGTCGAGATCTCCTGTTTTATGTGCAATTATTGTACTGTCCGGTATGTAAAGCCTCATCACACTGTTGTCCAATTGTGCGGTTAATATATTTTTCATCAGCATGCCGTAAGGACTGCCGGACTCTGCATCTTTATAAATCTGTTCAAAGAATTTCACCATGTCGGCAGCAGTGGTCTTGTTTTCCCTGCCTTCTTCTCTGGCCTTTGAGTCCATCATCTTTCTCTGGAGTACAGTATTTTTTAGCCCCAATTTTTTAATATAATCATTTACATCGTTCATACCTGCGATATCAATCAGCATGTTTGCGGCGGTGTTGTCGCTTTGTACGATCATGAGGGTGATTATATCTTTCAGGGTATAACTGTTTCCACTTTCCATAAGGGTGAGTATGCTGAAAGGTACCTTGACTTCATCTGTAACCGTTATCCTCTGCTTGAGAGAAAGACTGCCCTCTTTGACCAATTCGATTATTTTCATCATTACAGGTATTTTTATAAGGCTTGCCGAAGGTACTACCGTGTTTTCATTGTAGGAAATTTTTTCACCTGTTTTGAGATTTTTCACTTCAAAGGCACAATTTAGCCTTTTTAAGTCTGCTGATTTTATAATCTTTTCAAAAAGCATGTTTTAACCCTCCCCATTTTAATAATGTATTGATTTTATGCCGAGACCTGGGCTGTCCGGAAGGCTTATTTTACTTTCATTGAAAACAGCTCCACCTTCTATGGGATCTTCCCTGCACAGCACAGGCCCATCCAGATCTACCTTGGTTATTACACTCTTTGCACATGCGAGGTGTACTGCAGCCGTCACACTTACTTTTGCTTCCAGCATGCAGCCTACCATACATTCAATTCCGTATATTTCTGCCAGTGAGCATATTTTCAGTGCGTTGTGCAGTCCGCCTGTTTTCATGAGTTTTATATTTATTAGATCTGCTGCCCTGCTCTGCAAAATCTTTAAAGCGTCTCCCGGAGAGAATACACTTTCATCTGCCAAAACCGGTATCGATACATTATCTGTAACGAATTTCAGGCCCTCTATATCACAAGCTGTCACAGGCTGCTCCACGAGTTCAATTTTTAAATTTTCATCTTCCATCTTTTTAAGTACACGTACAGCTTCCTTGGGTTTCCATCCCTGATTGGCATCTATTCTGAGGTCTACATCATATCCAACAGCTTGTCTTATAGCTTTTATTCTTTCAAGATCCTTTTTGGAATCCACACCTACTTTTATCTTTAACGTTTTATATCCTTTTTTTATGGCTTTTATGCTGTCCTTTACCATTTCCTCAGGTTCGTTTACACTTATGGTTATATCTGTAGTTATTTCTTTTCTAAATCCTCCCAGAAGTTTGTACAGAGGAGCCTTATACAACTGACCGTACAGGTCATGAAGTGCTATATCCACTGCGGCTTTTGCACTTGTATTTTTTACAATGCAGCCGTTTAACTTTTTTATTATGGATTCGAAATTTTCTATATCCATGCCTGTTATTGATTTTTTTATATGATCCTCTATGGCTCCTTTTATTGCTCCAGTCGTATCTCCCGTTATGGCACCGGTAGGGGGAGCTTCTCCAAAACCAACATTACCTGTGTCCGTATATATCTCCACTATGATATCTTCTACGCTTTTCACCGTGCGGAGTGCGGTTTTAAAGGGTGTATTCAGCGGGACGGATATCTGTTTTATTTTTATATCCTTTATTTTCATTATTATCGACCTACCTTCCCTGATATTGTCAATTGACAAATCTATAATATATTAAATACTGCAGTAAGTCAATCAACTCTTTGCAATTGACACATATTTGGGATTGTGCTAAAATCGAATCCACACTGAATGAATAGAAGAAGGTGATTTTAGTGAATAATAAAATGCCTCTGGCACAATCAGTTGCAAAAGACATTGCAGATATGATAAAAAAGAAAAATATGAAAGCAGGTGACAAATTACCAAGTGAAAACGAACTGGTAAAATTGCTGAATGTCAGCAGGAGTACTTTAAGAGAAGCCTTGAAAATATTGACCTCCCGCAACATATTGTTTACAAGACAGGGATCTGGAATTTTTGTATCTGAGAATACCGGCATGGTAAAGGATCCATTTGGACTGGAGTTTTTGGGCAGTGAAAAATTAATTTTGGACATGTTTGATACACGTCTTATACTGGAACCGGAAATAGCAGCACTGGCGGCTGTAAATGCCAGCAAGGGGGATATTGAAAAAATTATGGTGCAGTGTGATGAAGTTGAGAGGGCAATTAGCGAAAATATTCCCTATGCAGATAAAGACGCCATGTTTCATAATCTTATTGGCAAGGCCAGCGGTAATACGGTAATAAATCACATTATTCCAATTCTCCACAATTCAATTCAAAATAGTATAGATTATACAAATAATGCATTGATTAGAAATACTGTTTATTACCACAGAAGAATTGCAGAGGCAATTGGGGACAGAGATTCTCTTGGCGCAAAATATTCTATGATATGTCATATAAATGCCAATCGCCAGTATGTGATTGATAAAATCCGCGGTAAAGGAAATTCCGCGAAGAAATAGTGAGCTGTCTGAACAAAATGGCAGTTCACTATTTTTATTTAAGTCAATAATTCATCATACAAATTATTGACTTCATACTTTAAAAATGATATTATGTAGCTATAAAATAATAATTTGTATGATCAATAGGAGGAATACATGAATAGCTTAGCCGATAAGATAAGAAAAATTGGTATTATTCCTGTAGTAAAAATTAATGATGCAAAAAATTCGATTCCACTGGTCAAAGCTTTAAAAGAAGGTGGATTGGATAGTGTAGAGATAACTTTTAGAAGTCCTGCTGCACAGAATGCCATTGAAAATGTTCACCGGGAGTTTCCGGAGTTTATTGTGGGAGCAGGGACAGTTATCACTGTCAGACAGGTAGAAGAAGCTGTTGAAGCTGGTGCTTCTTTTATTATAAGTCCGGGTTATATTGATGAGGTTGTGGATTATTGTTTGGGAAAAAATATTTTTGTCATTCCCGGCTGTTCTAGTGCCAGTGAAGTGGCAAAGGCCGTTAATAAAGGCCTAAAGATTGTTAAATTTTTTCCTGCCGAGGCAAGTGGCGGGATAAAAACTTTGAAGGCATTTTCAGGACCGTATCCGGATGTAAAATTTATTCCGACCGGCGGTATAAATGAAGAAAATTTGAGCCGGTATTTGAATTTGAAAAATGTTATAGCTTGCGGAGGAACGTGGATGGTAAAAGATTTCCTGGTTGAAGAAAAAAAATTTGATCAGATTGAGGAAATCACAAAAAGGGCTGTTGATAAAATGCTGGACTATAAAGTTGTCCATATTGGAATCAATGCAGTGGATTCTAAAGAGGCAAGAGATATCTGCTCATTGTTTGAAAATATGTTTCATTTTAAAAGCAGTGAAAATAATAACTCCATTTTTGCAGGAGCAGATGTTGAAGTGATGAAAAAACCATTCTACGGTAAAAAAGGACATATCGCTGTAGCCGTAAATGATGTGGAAAAAGCTGTGTATCAACTTGAAAAGATCAATGTGAAATTTATAGAAGATAGTATTAAATACAATGAATTTAAAGAACCTGCAGTTGTTTATTTAAAAGATGAAATCGGTGGATTTGCAGTTCATTTGGTGAAGAGAGGGTAAGATTTATTATGGCAAAGGTTGTAACAATGGGGGAGATATTACTGAGACTATCTCCCTATGGATATAAGAGGTTTATTCAGGCAGAAGGTTTTGATGCTGTTTACGGCGGGAGTGAAGCTAATGTTGCAGTATCTCTGGCAAACTATGGAGATAAGGTATCCTATATAACAAAATTAGTGGACAACCCATTGGGAGATGCAGCAGTTGCAGCTTTGAAAAAAAACAATATAGATTGTTCGCATATAGTAAGAGGCGGCAGAAGACTTGGAATTTATTTTCTGGAAAATGGATGTTCTCTCAGAGGATCAAATGTTGTCTATGATCGTGAAGGATCTTCCATGGCGGAAGCGGCAGAGGAAGAATTCAAATGGGATGAAATTTTCAAGGGGGCGGATCTGTTTCATACTTCAGGTATTACTCCAGTATTAAGTAAAAACTGTGCCAAAATTACAGAAAGAGCACTTAAAGAGGCTAAAAAAAGAAATATTTTAACATCTTTTGATTTAAATTACCGGGCAAAGTTGTGGCAGGACAAGGTAAGTGAAAAGCAGAAAATCATGAACAATTTGATGAAATATGTGGATATTTGCCTGGGAAATGCCAGAGATGCAGCGCTGGTCTTAGGTTACAGCGATGGCTCTACTGATTTTATAAATGGAGATTATTCAATATGTGTAAATAGAGGAAATATGACTAAAGTTATTGAAAAATATAAATTTAAGTATTTGTTTAGCTCACTTCGTGAAAATATTTCTGCTTCAGATAACAAATATAGTGCCTTGGTTGCCTCCGAGAATGGTATTTATACTGGAAAGAGCTATTGTATTCATATTGTTGACAGAGTTGGAACAGGGGATGCGCTTTGTGCGGGATTCCTCCATGGAATTTTAAAAAATGGAGATCCCAGAGAGGCACTTGAGTTTGGAATCGCTTCCGGAGCTTTGAAACATACCATTCAAGGGGATTTGAATCACGTATCAGAAGAGGAAGTTGAAAAGATTTTTCATGGGGCAGGCACTGGAAAAGTTGTAAGGTAAGAAAATAAACTTTATTTTAGGTTAGAAAGGTGGAATATTATGAAAAAATTTTTAGATGAAAATTTTGATCTCTCAAATGGGACTGCTGTAAAACTTTATCACGACTATGCTGAAAAAATGCCTATCTATGATTTCCATTGCCATCTTGATCCGAGGGAAATTTATGAAGATAAAAATTACAGTAATATAACTGAAATTTGGCTTTACGGTGATCATTATAAATGGAGAGCCATGAGAGGCAATGGAGTGGATGAAAAATATATTACAGGAAATGCCAGCGATTATGAGAAGTTTCTTGCCTGGTCAAGGACAGTTCCCAAACTTATAGGCAATCCCCTCTATGTCTGGACACATTTGGAGCTGCAAAGGTATTTTAATATTCATGAAACTTTAGATGAAAACACTGCGGAAAATATCTGGAATGAAGCAAATTCTATTATCAAAAATTTGGGATTTTCAGCGAGAAGTCTTATGAAAAAATCCAATGTGAAAGTTGTCTGCACGACGGATGATCCGGCAGATACACTTGAGTATCACAGGAAAATCAAAAATGAAGGCTTTGATGTAAAGATCGTACCCGGATTTAGGCCCGATAAGGCACTTGAAATAAGAAATGGTGATTTCGTTGACTGGATAGGAAAACTTGAAAAAGCAAGTAATATAAATATACAAAACTATGATGATTTTTTACAGGCGTTGAATTCCAGAATAGAATTTTTTAATGAATCCGGATGTAAGATTTCAGATCATTCACTTACTTACGTTCCATATATGGAAACATCTAAAAAGGAAGTATCTGAAATATTTGGAAAACGTTTGAATTTTAAAAAATTAAATAGAGCCGAGGAAGAAAAATATAAAACATATACCCTGCGTTCACTGGGAGAGATGTATTTCAAATTTAATTGGTCAATGCAGTTCCATATAGGTGCAATGAGAAATAATAATACAAATAAATTTAATGAATTAGGACCCAATACAGGTTTTGATTCCATGAATGATTGCAGGATTGCCGAAAAATTAGCTGGGCTGCTGGATTCTTTAGAAAGGGACAATGTGCTTCCCAAAACGGTTCTGTATACCTTAAATCCAAGTTATAACTACGTTATATCAAGTATGCTTGGTAATTTTCAAGGCTTAATACCTGGAAAAATACAATTTGGACCTGCATGGTGGTTTAATGATAATAAAGATGGCATGGAAGAACAGATGAAGGCACTTTCCAATTGCGGGTTACTTACTAGGTTTATAGGAATGGCAACGGATTCCAGAAGCTTTCTTTCTTATGCAAGGCACGAATATTTTAGAAGAATAGTTTGTAATTTAATAGGCAAATGGGTTGAAAATGGCGAGGTACCATGTGATATGAATTATTTAGGCAGGGTGGTTCAAGATATAAGTTTTAATAATGCCAGAAATTATTTTGAGATTTAGGAGAGTGTATTTTTAAATTATCTGTAATTATTATATAAAAAGAAATTATAAGGAGGCAGGAGGTAACAAATGCTAATCTTAGATAAAGAAAACATAAAAAAGAAGTCTGAATGGGAAAGCGCCAAGATCAAACTTCCTCAGTTTGATTATCAAAAAATGTGCGAAAACACCATGGAGAATCCAGTGTGGGTACATTTTGGTTCAGGAAATATATTCAGGGGATTTATAGCAGCACTTCAGCAGAAACTTCTTGATGAAGGTGGGGAAAAATCAGGAATAACTGCAGTTGAGACATATGATTATGAAATCATAGATGAAATCTATAAGCCTCATGACAATTTGAGTATTCAAGTCATCATGAATCCGGATGGAAGTCTCGATAATACTGTAATTGCAAGTGTGGGAGAGAGTGTAATCGGAGACAGCGGCGAAGAGGAAAACTGGGGAAGGTTAAATCAGATATTTTCAGAGCCTTCACTTCAGATGGCCAGTTTTACAATAACTGAAAAGGGATACAACTTGAAGGGCCTGTCGGGGAATTTTGCAGATGAAGTTCAAAAAGATATAAAAGGGGGTCCATCTGCACCAAATAATGTTATGTCAAAGGTTTCGTCACTGCTTTATACGAGATTCAAGGCGGGAAGTTTGCCAATTGCGATGGTGAGCATGGATAATTGTTCACACAATGGCGAGAAACTTTATAATGCAGTAAAAACAATTGCGTATAAATGGTTTGAAAATGGATCTGTTAAAAAAGAATTCTTGAACTATATAGACGACAGAAGCAAAGTTACATTTCCCTGGACTATGATAGATAAAATAACACCAAGACCGTCCAAATCAGTAGAAGAAAAGCTAGAGAAGCTTGGAATTAATGGAATGGAACCCATTATAACTGGGAAAAACACGTATATAGCACCTTTTGTAAATACAGAGGGACCGCAGTATCTTGTCATAGAAGATGATTTTCCAAATGGAAGGCCCAGGCTTGAAAAGTCAGGGGTGTATTTTACAGACAGGGAAACTGTGGAAAAAGTTGAGAGAATGAAGGTATGTACGTGTCTTAATCCACTGCATACATCAATGGCGGTATTTGGCTGTTTGCTTGGATATACTTTAATTGCAGATGAAATGAAGGATAGGGAAATAGTAAAACTTATAAATAAAGTTGGATATAAAGAGGGACTTCCAGTTGTGTCAGATCCCGAAATAATAAAACCGCAGGATTTTATAAAGGAAGTTATGGAAACAAGACTTCCAAATCCATATATACCTGATACACCACAGAGAATAGCGACAGATACATCCCAAAAAGTTGGAATAAGATTTGGAGAAACAATTAAAGCATATGCTGAAAACAGTAATCTCGATGTAAAATCTCTGAAATATATACCGCTTGTCATTGCAGGTTGGTGCAGGTATTTACTTGGAATAAATGACAAGGGAGAGAAATTTGAAGTGAGTTCTGATCCTCTTATTGGAATGCTGCAGGGATATTTGAGAGATGTTGAATTGGGAGGAAAGTACAAGAAGGGTACTCTGAAGCCGATACTTTCAAATAAAGATATATTTGGAATTGACTTGTGCAAACTCGGTCTTGGAGAAAAAATCGAGAAATACTTTGAAGAAATGATTGAAGGAAAAGATGCAGTTAGGAATACACTTAAAAAATATCTTGAATGACTGTTTAAATTAATTCATTTTGAAAGGAATGTTTTTTATGAATATGATATTTAGGTGGTTTGGTGAAAATGATGACAGTGTTACGCTGGATCAGATACGTCAAATACCCGGAGTTAGGGGGATTGCGGGATTTTTGCCTGATATTCCGGCAGGAGAAGTATGGCCCATGGAGAGGATACTTGAGTACAAAAACAATATAGAAAGCCATGGGCTGCAGCTTGAGGTTATTGAAAGCGTCAATGTGCATGAGGATATCAAACTTGGGCTGCCATCGAGAGATAAATATATAGAGAACTATAAGGAGACGATAAAGAATTTAGGGAAGTCCGGAGTAAGGGTAATATGTTATAATTTTATGCCTGTGTTTGACTGGCTCAGGACAGATCTTGCGTACAAGCTTCCTGATGGTTCTGAAGTCATGTATTATGACGATGACAAATTAAAAGGGATGGATCCCGTAAAACTTGTGGAGAATACTGAAAAAAATTCAAATGGATTTTTGCTGCCGGGATGGGAACCTGACAGACTTAAAGAATTAAAGAATGTTTTAAAGTTGTATGATGGAATGGATGAAGAAAAATTATTCAAAAATTATAAATATTTTCTTGAAGCTATAATACCTACATGTGAAAAATATGATGTAAAAATGGCCGTTCACCCTGATGATCCTGCATGGAATGTATTTGGACTTCCAAGAATAGTACATTCAAAGGAAAATCTGGACAGAATAATAGGACTTGTGGACAGTCCGTACAACGGTATTACCCTTTGCAGCGGATCGCTGGGATCCAGTACTAAAAACAATATACCTGAACTTATAAGATATTTTGGTGCTAAAAAAAGAATACATTTTGCACATGTAAGAAATATAAAAATATTATCAGAGAAGCATTTTCATGAAGTTTCTCATCTTTCCAGTGATGGAAGTTTTGACATGTTTGAAATAATGAAGGCGTTTTATGATGTGGGATTTGATGGATATATAAGACCTGACCATGGAAGAATGATCTGGGGTGAAAAAGCAAGACCCGGATATGGTCTGTATGACAGAGCTCTCGGAGCAGCATATTTAAATGGACTCTGGGAAGCTATTACAAAGATGAACAATAGAAATCGATAAAAAATAGACATTTTTTATACATAGTTGATCATATTGAATAGTGGAAATTTTATATGATCAATTATGTGAAAATGTCTAATAAGAAATTATCTACAACTTTAATTTAGCACAGATTAATTTGAATAGCAATGATTGAATAGTGAAAATTATTTTAAATTTAAAAATAAATAAAAAGCTTATAAATTGGGAAAAGAGGAATATCTATATGTCAAGAAAGGATAAAAAAGTTACTATACCTGTGGGAATCGGATATGGACTTACCGATATAATGGGTAGTAGTGCTTTTACCATTATCGGTACATTTTTATTGTTTTTTTATACAAATTTCGCAGGATTATCTCCCATGCAGGGAGCTTCTATTATAGCCATTGCACGTATTGTAGATGCGATTGCAAGTTTGGTTATGGGAGGTGTAACAGACACTTTCTATAAATATAAGTTGGGAAAGAAGTTTGGAAGACGCCGTTTTTTCCTGCTGATAGGCTCACCTTTAATGGCAGATTACATATTGTTATGGATAACGGGAATGAGTTATTGGTTTTATCTAATTACCTATTTATTGTTTGAAATTATTGCTTCTATGGTATTGATTCCATGGGAAACATTACCTTCTGAGATGACGAAAAATTATAATGATAGAACCAAGATATCTACGTCAAGGATGTTTATTTCTGCGACAGGTACATTTTTAGCCACATTTGTTCCGGGCCGATTAATTGAACATTTTGGACAAGATAATGCATATGCATATTTTATTAATGGATTGAATTTCGCTATCATATATGCAATTTGTATATTTATATCATATAAAGTAACGTGGGAAAGAGAAATAACGCCTGATATGAAAAAAGAGATGTTAAATGCTTCAAATGAACATAAAGGGTTTAAACATTCGATGAAAGCACTTGCTAAAATAGCTGGCGAGTATTTGTCTACTTTAAAAATAAAAGTTTTTAGAAAGCACTTGCTAATATATCTTTTATCATTTACTGCTAAAGATACATTCAATACAGTGTTCCTATATTTCTGTGTATACGATTTGAAGATTTCAGCTTCACTTGGCGCTAATTTACTGTCTCTTAGTATTGTAGGTATACCTATAACTATATTGGGTGGATTTTTAATGATAAAAATTGGACCTGCAAATTTATATAAAATATCGTATTCAACTATGATTGCGTGTTTATTTGGATTTTATGGAATGTATGCATATCAAGCAGGATCAAAAACTTCTATTTTATTTTTAATTGCTGCCGTCTATCAGATGGGAAGAGCTTTGCTTGAATTTACTCCCTGGAATGTATTCCCTTTTATACCGGATGTAGATGAAATAGTTACAAAGCAGAGACGAGAAGGGCTTTTTGCAGCAGTCATGACTTTTACAAGAAAAAGTACCGTAGGTATAGCCACATTTGCTGTAGGAACTATACTTCAATCTTCCGGATTCGTTAAGGGAAATGCGGTTCAGCCGCCGCAGGTAATGCATGCAATTGCATATATACTTGTTATTGGGTGTACTGCAATGCTTTTAATTTCCATAATAATAGCTTTTACATTCAAACTTAATAAACAAACGCATCTTGTATTATTAAAAGAAGTTGATCGTTTGAAGAACAATGGTTCAAAAATGGACGTTGATCCGGAAACAAGAAAAGTTGTCGAAAATCTTACTGGATATAAATATGAAAATGTCTGGAAATAATATAATAACATTTTAGCTTAAATTTGCCAGTGTTGGCATAGTCATAATTAAGTCATCCTTTACTGATGTTTTTAGATTTTTTAGTCAAAATAATATGGTAAAGCGGTGGCTTATTTTTAATATTGTCAATGTCTAGAAGCAGTATAAAAATAATAAAATATGTATTTAATTCTATATATTTTCATAGGAAAAATTGTATGGGTACATTTGAATTATATAGCCTGTATATTATAATGATCCTAAAAAATAAGTGAGGAGTTGTATATTTATGGCAAAGTATGAGTTGAATAAAAATTTGGCCCAGATGCTCAAAGGCGGAGTAATTATGGATGTGGTAAATGCTGAACAAGCTGTGATTGCTGAAAAATCGGGAGCATGTGCAGTTATGGCACTTGAAAAAGTACCTGCAGATATAAGGAAAGAGGGCGGGGTTGCAAGAATGTCCGATCCTAAAATGATAAAGAAAATAAAGGCATCCGTGTCTATTCCGGTTATGGCCAAGGTCAGAATAGGACATTTCGTCGAGGCTGAAATACTGCAGGTTATAGGAATTGATTTTATAGATGAAAGTGAAGTCCTGACTCCTGCAGACAATAAATATCATATAGACAAAAAGAGATTTGACGTTCCTTTTGTATGTGGTGCAAGAAATTTGGGGGAAGCTTTGAGAAGGATTGGTGAAGGTGCAGCCATGATAAGAACTAAGGGGGAAGCGGGCACTGGAGATGTAGTTCAAGCTGTTACCCATATGAGAAGCATAATGGATGATATAGGAAAAGTTAAAAGTTCATCAAGGGAGGAATTGATGACTCTGGCCAAGGAATTTGGGGCACCTTTTGATTTGGTGAAATTTGTCCATGAAAATGGGAAGCTCCCTGTAGTTAATTTTGCTGCAGGTGGAATAGCTACACCTGCTGATGCAGCACTTATGATGAAGCTGGGAGCTGAGGGAGTCTTTGTGGGCTCGGGAATATTCAAATCCGAAAACCCGGAAAAGAGAGCCAAGGCAATAGTTATGGCAACTACAAATTATGACGATCCCAAATGCATTGCCGAAGTGTCGGAGGATCTTGGAGAACCTATGGTAGGTATAAACTGCAGTGAGCTGAATGAAAAATTTGAAGAAAGAGGCTGGTAAAATGAAAATAGGAGTACTTGCACTTCAAGGTGGAGTAGCAGAGCATATTCATCATTTAAAAGCTCTCCACTGTGAAACAGTCGAGGTAAAAAGGCCCGAAGAACTGGATGATCTTCAGGGGATCATCCTTCCGGGGGGAGAAAGTACAACCATTGGTAAATTATTGAGGAAAACGAGTATTTTTTACAAACTCAAGGAAAAAATAACAAACGGCCTCCCTGTGTGGGGAACCTGTGCAGGTATGATACTCCTTGCAAAAAATATTGAAAATGATGAAAAAGCCCATATGCAGATGATGGATATAACTGTAAAAAGAAATGCCTATGGAAGCCAGATTAACAGCTTCTTGACCTATAAAAAGATAGATGGAATTTGCAGTGAAAAAATACCTTTGGTTTTTATCAGGGCTCCCTATATAACTGAAATAGGCAGTGATGTAAATGTGTTGTGCAGGGTTGACGACAACATTGTAGCTGTAAGGCAGAAAAATATGCTGGCCACTTCATTTCACCCGGAGCTGACAGATAATTTTCAATTTCATAAATATTTTATTGGTATTTGTGAAAAATAAAATTGAAAATTATAGTCAGGTACTTGACAAGATATTTTCGAATTGCTATACTATAGTCAAGTACTTGACAAGAATACCTAGGTAATTCAAACTACAAAAGGGAGGTATTTCACGTGAGTGGAATTAGAGAAGAAATTTTGGATCAGTTCGTGCACTTGCATACATTGCTGCACAGGTGTCAAATAAAGAATTTCAGGAATTTTGGACCAGGGGGAAACCCGCATAGAGGTCAGGGACGTGTACTTTCTATTTTGAAGATGAAACCTGAAATGAGCCAGAAAGAATTGACTTATCTGCTTGACATGAGCAGGCAGGCTTTGGCGGAACTTCTGAACAAGTTAGAAAAAAAGGGATATATCAAACGTGAAACGTCAGAGCAGGATCACCGCAGTTTAAATATAAAGCTGACTGAAAAGGGTGCTGCAGCTTCTGCTGATAATACTGATGATGCACCGTCTGAGCTGGAGAAGATATTTGATTGCTTAAATGATGAAGAACTGACCAACCTCAATGAATATTTGAAGCGTATCATAAAGCAGCTTGAAGAGCAGTCTGGAGACGAGAATGAGGATTTGCGCAAACAGGTATTTGAACATTTTATGAAACATAGCCGCTGCCATCACTTTAGAGGACATGGGGATGGCTCCTTCGAAGGCAGATTCCATCATGAATGGGATAGCTGGCATGACAATTACGTTGAAAAAAAGGAATAATGGACTGTAAAAGTAAAAAGCAGCAATCCAGATATTTGGATACTGCTTTTTTATTTTACGGCATGTTTTGATCTCTGCAAATAAATTTTCTCAGCTCAGAAATTTTTTGATCTCATCAAATGCAAGAGTAATTTTGTCAGCCTGACAATGCTGTTCTCCGCCGGTTTCCCTGGTAAAAACCTTTGTTGTAATGGAAGCCGCATTGCAGAGTTCCCTCTGGATTTGAGGGAGTCTTGAGATTGGTACATACTGGTCATCTTCACCGGCCAGTAAGAGGACATCCTGGTTGATAAATTGTCCTATTCCCTTCATGCTGTGGCGTTTGAAATTTTTACATAGATCAAAAGGTGTGGTTTCACCGGTAATTTCGTAACCCTTATTTATTTTCCATGTCAAATCAATATTGCCCTGCATCATTTTATTTATGAAATTGTTGAATTCAGCTGATTTGCCGGCTTCAAACAATTTAACGAACTTATTCCATATTTCCTTGGACATTCGATTCATCAATGGATCTAGTCCGGAATAAAAGATATCGAATGCTATTACTTTATCTATGCGCTTTTCGAAAGCTGCCGCACGCATGACAAAATAACCTCCCCAGGATATGCCGATTGCACTGACACGTTTCAAATTGAAATAATCAATTACTGCCGAGACCGGTTTTTCCCAGTTCGGAATGAACTTCAGACCGTTTTTTAAAGCTGTACCCTGGCCAGGGCCGTCAAAAACAATTATATTATAGTCTGTATTTTTTAGAAATATAGTTTCTTTGATGACTTCTTCCATATAGGAATCATAGCCTCCAAAAACAATCAGCGTTTTATGTGCATTTGGGTTGAACAGTTCTACAGCTGGAAGGAAGGAGTTTTCATAGGGAATTTTGTATCTTTTGTAGTTAAAATCATCATAGTATTTGTAAAAATTTCTTCGGTACCCTTCATACATTTTCTGTTTATTGGGATCTTCGGACCGCAGATAAAATTCAGCTGCCTTGTAATAGTTTGAAGCTATTCCGTAGAAACCTTCATTTTCCCGTTTCACAGCAAGATGTGACCAGCTTTTATACCAGCTTTCAAAATCTTTTAATTCAGGTACTATTTGTTTTAAATCTTCTTTTACCCTTGGATCATTTTCATAATCATAAGTAAAACGGGTTATCTGCAGATCAAATTGTTCGTTGCCTGTATATTTTTTGAACATAAAAATACCTCCGGTTTAATTGATTTATTTGATCTATCGGCCATCAACTAGAGTATATTGTTATTTTAGGGGACAAACAATTGTTAAAATGATATAATATGTTCGTAATCGAATAAAATATATAAAAATGTATTAAATTGTACAAGAGGTGTGAAATTGATTGGCGGAAGATGTGCGTATTTTTAAAACAAAGCGGACTATTGAGGCAGCTTTTATCAAATTGCTGCAAAAAAAAGATTTTGACAGCATTACAATTAAAAATATATGTGAGACTTCATTGACAAGTCGTTCTACTTTTTACAGTCACTATGTGGATAAGTATGATCTTCTGGAAGGAATTGTAAGATATTATGCCGGCATTGTGGGAAAGAAAGCAGAAATGCGTTTTTTACAGGCTGAAAGCAGCGGCGTGGGGAAAATCATAGGTGACGTTTCCCAAATATTTTCACATCATAAGGAGGAGATAAAAACATTGCTGAAAGTTCACGTTCCAAGGGGAGATCTAAGAGAGGAAATTGAAAAGATCCTTTTTTCACAATGCCGTTTATATTTGCAAGAACATAAAAAGATTACGGATGTTTCATTAGATCTATTGGCAAATCTTTATGTGGCAAATGTTTTTGTCATCATGACATGGACACTGGAAAAGGGTATAGATGAAAAAGCTATCAGATTTGCAGATAAAATGCAGCATTATTTTTTCGTGGAGCTGTCTTTATAAAGCCGGGAATATTCAATGGATTTTATATTTAATGGAGAATAAAGGGAGGCATTTTTATGGATTATAGAGTAGAAAAGGACACGATGGGGGAAGTGAAAGTTCCCTCTGATAAATTATGGGGTGCCCAGACGCAGAGAAGTTTTGAGAATTTTAAAATCGGTACTGAAAAGATGCCGATAGAAGTGATTAGGGCGTTCAGCATTTTAAAAAAAGGAGCGGCAAAGGCAAACAACAGGCTGGGCAAGCTTGACGATGAAAAGACGAAGGTAATTCGACAGGTATGTGATGAAATTTATGAAGGTAAGCTGGATGACAATTTTCCACTGGTAGTCTGGCAGACAGGCAGTGGAACACAGAGCAACATGAATGTGAATGAAGTCATTGCCAACAGGGCAAATCAGATATTGGGCAAAAAAGTAATTCACCCAAACGATGACGTAAATATGTCCCAAAGCTCGAATGATACTTTCCCGACGGCAATGCACATAGCTGCCGTAATGCAAATAGAAAACAAATTACTGCCTGCTATAGATACATTGAGAGGAACCATGGAACATCTTGAAATAGAGAACAGGGGAATTATCAAGACAGGGAGGACTCATTTGCAGGACGCCGTTCCCATAGCGTTTTCTCAGGAGATAAGCGGCTGGAAACAGATGCTCGTCAAGGGAGAAAAAAATATAAAACAGTCCATAGAGGGTTTGAGAGAATTGGCGCTAGGAGGAACAGCGGTAGGAACGGGTCTCAATGCACATCCTGATTTCGGCAAAATTGTAGCGGAGGAAATTAGCAGCTGTCTTGGTACAAGATTTGTCACTGCCGAAAATAAATTCCATGCTTTAACCAGCAGGGATGACCTGGTCTATGCCCACGGCGCAATAAAAGCTCTTGCAGCAGATTTGATGAAGATTGCCAATGACGTTAGATGGTATGCCAGCGGCCCTAGATGTGGTCTTGGCGAGATAACTATTCCTGAAAATGAACCTGGAAGCTCCATAATGCCCGGCAAAGTAAATCCAACCCAGTGCGAAGCTGTCACCATGGTGGCCTGCCAGGTGATGGCCAATGATACTGCAATTTCTTTTGGAGCTTCACAGGGAAATTTCCAGTTGAATGTATTTATGCCGGTGTGTATATATAATTTTTTACAATCTGTCAGATTGGTTTCAGATGCGGTTGTTTCATTCAATAATAATTGTGCAGTGGGGATAAAAGCTAATGTGGATAAAATGAAGGAAAATCTGGATAAGTCCCTGATGCTTGTAACTGGACTTAATCCATACATCGGTTACGATAAATCCGCAGAGATTGCAAAGCTTGCCCATAAAAAGGGAATCCGTTTGAAGGATGCAGCTGTAGAACTTGGGTATTTAACAGAAAAACAATTTGACAATATTATAAAACCTGAGAATATGGTTTAAATGTCTGTCGGGAGTTATATGGCCTTTTAAAATAGGTATATATCTCCCCATATCTTAACTCTTGGCTTCCGATATGAAAGCCTTCATTGCAGCTGTTACACACTTGTTCTTGTGATATAGTATTTGTGTAGCCATATTGAATTTACATCCGTCCAAATCAAATCCAACAAGCTGTCCGCTTTCTAGTTCTTTCTCTACGGTCATAACGGGAAGCAGGGTTATTCCAAGATTACTCATAGTAAAACTTTTAATTGCCTCAATACTTCCGACTTCCAAAGCTATATTGGGCTTCAGACCTGATTTTTGAAACATTTTCTCAAAAATATTTCTATAGCTGCAGCCCTTTTCCGTTACAATCAAAGGCTCATCTTTGATATCCTCAATTGTGATTTGATTTTTGCCAGCAAGCCCGTTTACTGGAGAGGACAAAAATATCATGGGTTCATTGTAGGATACACAGCATATCAAATCCGGATCAACAGTTGGTTTATCCAGAATAAATGCCAAATCAACTATATTGTTTTTGAGCATGCTTCTTAAATCCGAACAAACTCCAACTTTGATTATAATTTCTACTTCAGGATATTTCATATGATAATTTTTAAGCATTTCCGGAAGCCTCATGGTACACAGGGACTCCACAATTCCTATTCTTAAAATCCCATGGGGAAAATCTATGCCGCCTACTGCTTCCCTGGCTTCCTCTGTAAGACTTATTATATTTTCTGCATATTTGAGAAGTATTTTGCCTTTTGAAGTGAGATGTATTTTCCTTCCGATCTTTTCAAACAATTTTATGCCGAGCTCCTCTTCTAAAAGTTTAATCTGGGTTGTAATAGTGGATTGGGCATATCCCAATTCTTCTGCTGCCTTGGTAAAACTTTTCAAATGGGCAATTTCCGAAAATGTTATCAGATTTCTAAACTCCATAATATCCCTCCAATTACTTCAAAAAAACTGAATTGTATTTTCAAATAATTCAATTTTATTAATAGTTAATCTTATGCTAATATAAATCTATTGGAAATTCAATAAATTTTTTGATTAAATTTTTGAAAAATTACAACTGGCTGCAATCAAATCAAAAAAAGATAGGGGGTGAAGTTTAGTGAAGTTTTTCACTAAATGTAAAATATGAGTAAAAATATTGGAACAATAACACTTTCCGGCCTCATAGCAGGCTCAGTACTGGGATCGGGAATAATACTGCTGCCGCCAATTGCCTACAATCTGGTTGGAAGATGGGCAATAGCTGCCTGGATTATTATAATGCTGCTTGGCATTGTATTTGCCTATGTTTTTATATTCTTAAGTCTGAAAAGCCCTGGAAATGAAGGTGTTGCAATTGCAGTTGGGAATGCCTTTGGGAATTTTTTTCGAGAACTGACTTCGAATTTTCTCACAGCGGCAGTTTGCTTTGGCCCTACAGCAGTTTTGATTACAGCTGCGGAATTTTTAAAAAACTTCAGCCTGCTTTCAAATATAAAAGTGGAGATAATCGCATTTGGGATGGAAATCATATGTGCCCTGATTCTTATGTATGGTGTAAAAGCTCTGGGGAAAGTCACCTTAATCTTAACAGGATTTACAGCTGCGCTGCTATTCTGCGGAAGTATATATACACTGATTTTTGCTTCAAATGTACATGTACCTCAAACATCCTTTTCCATTTCCAAATTTGGATATACTCTTTTACTTTTATTTTGGGCAATCATAGGATGGGAAATTGTAGGCAACTATATTGAAGATATAAAAAATCCTAAAAAAACACTTGTTGAAGCAATGACTGTAAGTTTAATAGTTATTATCAGCTTATATATTATTGTTGCATTTTCCATACAAAATGTGTCCGCCGATAATCACGATATACTGGCAATCATGACTCCACTGTTTGGTTCATTTTCTTTGCCTGTAATCACTGCTGCTGCATCGGGACTGTGCATGTGTACCTATCTTATGGTAGTCGGGGGAGTTTCAAGGATGAATGCACAGCGCGGGACAAAGAATAAGCTGCCTGCCTATCTGTCATATATGAACAGATATGGAAGCCCAGCCAATGCTGTCATAACACTTGTATGTATACATTTTGTAATTTTATTCCTGTCTGCTGCAAACTTCATAAGTCTGGATAAAATTATAACCTGTGCCAATGTGTTTTTCCTGTCCAATGCAATAATTGGATTAGCTGCTGGATTTAAGCTGCTGCACAGTATCAGACTGAAAATTGCAATTTCAATACTCATCATATCATTTGTGTCATTATTGTTTAAAGCAGCTTTGTGGAGCCTTTTACTTTTGATTTCGGTAATACTTTTATCTGTATATAATAATAGGAGAGTTAAAAATAGGGAGGAGATTACCGCACATGATGTGTAGCTGAAATAAATAGTGCCTATGTGCCTGGATAAGGTGGACTTAAGAATTACGTGATTATAATATTTATTTTTTATCTATTATGCTTTACATAATAGATAAATTATTATATAATGATATCAACACTAATATGCATTACATAATAGATGAGGTGAGGAGGGATAATTTGAAGCAAACTCAGCTTTTGAAAGGCGTACTTGAAGGATGTGTGCTTTTGATTGTTTTAGAAAATGAGGTATACGGATACGAGATGATTCAGCTGTTAAAAAAACACGGCTTTAATGAAATAGTTGCTGGTACCGTATATCCACTGCTTCAAAAGTTAGAAAAGCAAGGTTATCTTTCCAGTATAATGAAATCTTCACCGGAAGGTCCGAACAGAAAATATTATTGTATAACCCCAGAAGGAAAGGCTCACTGCAGGGATTTTATTGAACAGTGGAAGGATTTGGTGTACAAGGTTGATAATCTTATATGCCTGAAAGGAGAGAAACTGTGTGAATAAACAAAATGATTCTGTGGAAAAATCTATTAAAACAAATAATCAATTGCGCAAAAAATTGACGGATGAAAATAGGGAGTATTATGAACAGCTGCTGGTATACATCCGCAGTGCCGGATTATTCTATGACGATTATGAGATAGAAAACTTATTACTGCAGATTTTACAAGATATAATTTCTGCCCAGGAGGATGGACAATCTGCTGAAGGATTCTTTGGAAAAAGTCCACAGCTGGCGGCGGATGAATTAATTCACAATCTTGGCAAATCCAGTAGAAAAGAAATATTGAAATTGGTAGGCTTGGTTTTTGGCATCAGCTCTTTTTTTGAACTGCTGAGTACATTGACTTCTTCGGATAGGGGAATAAACCTTCTCGTATTGATTAAACTACTTGTTCCTCACACTCTTCTGACCATACATTTGTCA